>Ga0268261_10002664_pt1 | contig 12861 bp, 13 predicted proteins | sample TergutNc150P1_FD_190353 | JGI IMG/M metagenome (GOLD analysis project Ga0268261, IMG submission 190353) | Nasutitermes corniger P1 segment gut microbial community from laboratory colony in Florida, USA - Nc150 P1 (SPAdes) (version 2) | ecosystem: Host-associated > Arthropoda: Insects >... | reverse complement strand
CTGATCACTCGTCCAGAGGAGTCCTACCGACTGTGCTGCGTCGTTGTGTGTGATCTAGAAACATCAAGAATGGGTGCTCCATATATATATATATATATATGACATTAGTCGCCTAAGGGTTAATTACATTCAGAACATGAAGTGCTGTATCAATAATTAGATCATGTACAAACGACAAAACATCTTCAACGTGCATAATAAAATACAACTCTATATGAGGAAACTGATCGAAGTTCAAACAGCTACTCAGTCTGGGACCTGGCCAGCCATGGACTTCTGCAGCGTTTAAGGTCAACTTTGGGCTAGTTCCATTCATCTTCGGCGTTTTGAAAAAAGTTAGACTTTGGAATATCATGTCCTATCGATTACCGATAATGGAATTCTTATGTATCGACTTATTTGTGAAGTAGCCAGCGCAAACCTTTGTTATTTGGATTGGAATGGCTGATAATTGAACTTCAATGGGCCAGACGGCCTAATCGTTAAAGAAGAGACAGAAGAAGGAATATTAAACAACGTGACGTAGTTTGGGCAATATCTGGAGTGACGCAAAGGTACAGTTTGAAAGAAATATTTATGGTACGTGTAGTACACTGCCCTGGGCCTGCTCTCGAGCAAGCTGCCAGGTGCATTATTGATTGTACAGCGCTCACCAGTGCAGGCGGGAGCCATGAACACGCTTCAGCATTCCTGCGTTCCGACTACGTACAAGTACATTCGCCTCAACAACTGTATCGCGCGCAAGATCTAGCCGTAGTCTGCAACCAGAAATGTCAATTAGGAGATCAGACATAGAAGCTGCTGCTCGATTAGGTTGATTAAAATGTCCGTTTGATTATCCTTTTATAAACCGACGTAATTTTTGCTACACAGATAACACAGTATCGATTAAAATGAGACATAAATTTGTCCTAGGCTGTCATGCTACTGGAAAACTAGAAAAAACTGCAAAACACTTGACCCGGGACAGTAGTGCCTTTCTTTCTGTCTTTGTCGAAACTCTTCTACCTACACACTGTAGGTGTAGACGGCAATTTTTGTATCTGATAGCATTCAATAACGCACACATACTCGGTAGAACTCCTCTAGACGGGGGATCGGATCGGCCCGTCGCAGAGGCCTCTAGGTGCGCAAAACACAACATTCACAGGAGACATATCCATGCGCCGGCGGGATTCGAGCCCACAATCCCAGCAAGCGAGCGCCCGCAGACCTACGCCTTAGTCCGAGCGGCCATTAGGATCGGTTGACGGTAGTACCTACTTTGTATAAAAATAGAAATTACCAGGATATTAGACTGCGCCTGGAGAAATGTTCTAAACAACCATCACTTATTTGTTAGTTTTAAAAATATACTGGAATATATAGTCCTGTGTGCCCGGCATCGTTAATACGAGTCTTTAATTTGGACAGTGTTCTGTTGATATCCTAGAATATATAGAAAGGTTTTATTTCAAATAAAACCCGAAGGGAGACTTCCTCTGTTTACTGGTATCTGCTTTTAAGTGCTGGTGCAACAAACTCCACAGTGGAGTACCTCTTTGTCATAAGGCAGCAATGACGAAACAGGCTATGGCATATCCGAAACCACAACAGAACAAGCAACACCTGCGTTCCGAAGTGACTTCCTGAAACTGTACACCGCCGAGAAGAGGGACAGAAAAAGAACAAAATCACGGTGTGCTCAAAGTCACACGGGGGATTCCTACAGCAAAGAAGTTGGTCTCCGACGGTAGGGAGGTTTATTAAAACCTGATACCAGGAGCCCAAAGCCCGAAACCCTGCCCGGAAACGAGTTAGCGCCTCGACTAAAACTGCTACCTGGAAAACACTCGTTGAACGACAGCAAGGAGTCGCTTTGAACGACGGCCAGAGGGCTATGCTGAAAGGGAGGGGAAAGAATTGCACCATCTTAGCTGGAAGAGCCGTCCCGAAGCAGGAAATTGGCCGCTAAAGCCATCACTTAATTGTCTGAACTCTGCCTCTGTAGACGCAGCACCTAGGCGCACCTTTCTCTCGCCTCTGAGTGGCACTCTGCCAGACACTAGTCAACAATACACAAATGTCGGAAAATGGTTTTTCGCAATTGAAGAGATGTTGTAGATATACGTGCCTTTCTGTGGTGGTTTTGATCAGTCCTCTAGCGAATTTACTCCTCAGCAGAAGGGAGACCGCCTTATGTTAATGCCGGAGATCGATGATTTCCGTGCCACTATCGAAAACCTTCGTTCCAGTGACTGGATGATGTGGGCTCCGAAACCCTCTTGCTAAAAAATACTAAAGCCTACACGTCCTGATGAAGCAACTAAACAGGCGAACGCCTAAATCAGGTGCCAGATAGGCACTGGAAGCCTTGATTAAACATTCTATGGAGGCCAAACAGGTTCGACCGAGAGGCTGGTGCCACGACGTAGGGAAGTAGGATTTTGTAACGTCGCAACTTACAATGTCGTTCATGAGGGGCTTTGAGTCAACGGTACTTTCCATCACTAGTATCTTTCATCTGCGCGTTAAGGTGGAAATGTACAATGCACCGCACGGAACGCTGCCAACACTTCAGCCACACGCGTCAAAACTGAGGCTACGCAGGTCAGTTTGTAGACCGCGGAGAGACTGGAAACTCAGGTGGGTGCATCACTTCAAATGCCTAGCTGAAGGAAAGGGGGAGTATTGACACTTCTAAATATCTAAATTGCAGTAAGCTGAAGGTGGCCAAGGAGACGTCTGCAAAGCCAGCGCTCCAGAAGTGCGGACGAAAGGGTGGAGCATGCACGCGTCCTGACGCACCGAAATCGGCATTTGCAGTACAAACTCTATCAGTACTAACAAACGCACTATATATTTCGTATTTTAGTGATAACGTTTTTAATTCAATTCACAATGCACAGAATGAACAATATAAAGTGAATTTTAGTGTTCAGGCTGGAAACACGTAGTACAAGAAAGTCGCCTAGTTCAGGCACGCAGCCATCTTGGTGCTCGTGTTCAGGATGAAATGTCTGAAGAACTGGCTGAGGAAGCCTTGATAAGCCACCAAGGAACTGGAGCTGAAAACCCAGGTTATCCGCCTATACATGTTGGTGACTCGTCCTTTGAATCTGTTGATGAATGGCCAGGTATACTGTATGCTAGCATCTCTGGGCACGGAGTATCTGGCATTATGGAAGGTGTCAGAGCGGATAATACAAACCCAGAATCCCTCACCGACGTTGCTCACGCTGACAAATCTTGTTCTCTTAGATTCTGGAAAAGCAGAAGTTCTGAGTTATTGTCTTGAGTCTCAGTTCAGCGAACTAAAAGTCCGTCGGAAAAGGTGAGATGATCAAGAAGACGATGCGAGCATACGCGTTTGTTCCTGCAAGTGAACCGCAGTTAAACATCCACGGTGAGAACCAAGAGGCTATCACATGTCTCGAAGTCGACATGGCCCCAAGCCCAAAGGGTGCATCAAATAAACGCAACGTGGACAGCGCGGTTACCTTTAGCTCAGTTCTACTGAGACAGAATAATTACACGGCCTTAACCATTGCTTAATTGTTACTTGTAACATTATGTTCTCTTTTATGCTTAAGTATCCAAAATGGCCACTTCAAATTTTTCAGCTAAATGTTTTTTCCATTCCTGACGCATATTTACCGTGTATTTCAGTAGCATACATAAAGAAAATAAACCAGTAATAAATATTGTATTACGTCATCTTTCACTTACGATCCGACATATTTCGGTTTCATTCAGCCTACCTCGGCGACCAATTCGGTGCGCCGCTAATAGTGCTAGAGCAACATTAAGAAGGTCCGTAGGCCTCAGAGACAGACAACATACTGCCTATTCATATTGCAGTAGGGGGGCGTTTTAATTTAGCTCTATTACGATAACGAGTAGAATTCCTAACGTGCCAATGGACTGTCCTTACTTCTTGACAGGTATACATTACCAAGATTTAGAAAAGATACCCAAAATCATAACTGAGTTTTGTAAATTACAGAACTGATTAATATTACACTGCGACTGTATATTTAATTATATTATATACTCTTATTATTTTATGTTTTTATTTTAATGAATAGAACAAATATGCCGGATCGTAAATGAAAAATGAAATAACAAAGCGATTTTTTTATTATTTTCTTATTCTTGCTTCCATTTGTCATCCCTCCCATACGTGCTACAAGTCAGCCCCAACTTCTTCACCTTGATTTTATCCCCTTGATATTATTTGTCAATAGTGTGTATTATGAATGATTAAAATGCCTTTAAACCGCAATCCTCTTCTGACCTCTGTCAGCATTGTCAAAGTACTTTCCTCATAACTGTGTTCTAGCACACACACACTCAGTAAATGTAAAAACAATGAATTCGTAACCCGTATAAGTTTCCTGCTGCAACTGGGACTGTAACATGGCATGCAGAAGCCTGCACCAACCGTTTGCTTGCCTATGATTAGCCGATATTGACTGGGTAAAATTACTCAGATGACTGCTGCAGTAAGCGTGGAGCGAGTCAAAGTTGCCTTACAACCCTGTAAGGCGGTCTGTCGCCGAACGATATGCGTGGCAGACACGCTACAGCAGGGACCCGCAGCAACAACCAAGCAACGTGAGGAGGATTCCTTTAAACATTTACAAGAATAGTTACACAGGACTTTGACAGACTTGGCAACCTTCGCTTTTCCCCGGCTCTATTCGACTTCAGGGGCGCTGGTTAATTCCGATTAATTTGCTGGAGAAAATTTATGTAGGCCACACGCATCGCCTTGTTATTCTTACACCGCCAATTCCGACGGGTCTTTTACCGGCCGGAAATGTGGTTCAGAAATGTCGGCTAGATTTCTGCTTTCTCCGAGACCTAATGAAGAAAATGGGCCTCAAAAGGCCCTCTTTGTCGTCTTCCATAACGACCGGATTCTAGCATAGCATTCCACTGGTAGCTCCCACACCTATTCCTTCTGTCGTTAGGTTACCGGTCATAACGACCGGTAACCTAACGAGATAGAGTGGTGACTTTCGTGGCTTGACACTGCATTGAAATGGTTGTTTAGGCACACTGTTTCCTGAATATTAGTGGGTGCTAAAGCCGCGATTCGCCACGTGATCGACGCTTGGAACGGATTACATCACCCAGACTCATCCTGTCACAGATAATCACCGCACAGTTGTTGCGTGTATTTCAAACGTTCACCGTTACCTTTCACAATTGATAGTGAAAGTTTGTTCGAAGACAGAGTTAAGTGAGGGCGCGTTTGTTATATATTTCATGTCCTAGTAAGTCATTCAGCTTTGTAGTCAATAATCAGGGTGTTTTATTTGTTTGGTGAGTTTCATATTAGTGTTTATGTTGTTTAGACTGGTGTCTACTCTGATAATTCTTCTCATTTCTATGACCTAGTGGGAAATATTTATTATCCACGTCATCTTTAGAAAAGTGTTTATTTTGTGGCATCGTGCTCGGTGTCCGTTTTTAAAAATCTTCTATTGAATAACTGACCACAAGTGGTACGAAAGGTGACGCCATAGCTACGCCATCCTTTTGGTTGTGGGACTTTCAACTGAACAGCAGGTCTCCGAAATTTGGGTTGTCTACACAACTTTGATGTGGCTGATATTTCAAGAGAATTTTAGTGTATTTATTCGCCGTAAATGCTTCAAATGCTATAAACCAAAAATATTATTTAACGTTGGTTTATTTTGTGTTGTTAGCTGATAAAGACTAACGAAATAGCCAGCTTGTTATTACTAAATGCTGAGCAGGAAAATTAAAACAATTCGCGCAGGTGAAGGAAGCAATAATGAGAGGGAAACGTATATCATGAGAAGAGGCAGAAATTGAACTTTCACCGATTGTTTTCTTATAAAATCAAGAATACGTAATTGGTGATATACAGGATTTGTTACTCAACTAGACGTGAAGAACTAGTTCGGATACAAATCTTCGCACGTAATCCGACATTACGTGTATATAAACCCTGTATAATAATTACGAAATTTCATATTCATTAATATCCCATATTTGTATGATAACTGAGTTGCTTTTTGTGTACCACATTTCATTTATCAAAGATGACGCATATTGTAACACCTTCCGCTTTTCTTCTAAAATGATATTTCCTGAAGACGACTAATCTCAGTATCCGAAACATGTCGGAGTAACAAGCTTGTATTTGGTAACTACTGCAATTAGTTGGTAAGAAATACATGCATTGGTAGTATCGTCCGCCCGAAGTCACGTTTTCGCCTAGTTCGGAAAGTGGCCAACTGTGGAAAGTGGCCCCTTTCCTTTTCAATGTTTTTTATGCTGTAGATAGTTTTTGTCTCAAACTATAGCCTATTTGTGACACACGTGCCCTTACAACCCCCGGAACAGCTGACGAGCCGCAACCCTTACGAAAATGCGACTGCTACACTTCCGACCATGTAACTGTACAGGAAGAGGACCAGCACACGACGGTGGCAGAGTTGGTGAACGGGAGTGGCACACATTCGCAGAACTCTTCCAATGTCGGTTTGATGTCTCTGCTACCTGCAGACGCTGTAGAGTCCCCTAAGGTCATCTTATCTGAATCACGACAGGAAGAAATTATGAGAGACGGAGGCACACAGGTTGCCGGGAACTCATACTACGGCGGAACAGGATATCAAGAGGGCTACGGAAACGGACGACGACTCGACGGGGCAGGCTTGGGCGTCTGCGGTCCCCAGAGGTTGAGCATCACTTCACTGGATCACAACAAAACCGAAGGCCGACAGTGACCGACAGCGACCGCGAAGCCGAAGTTGGAGTAAATTCAAAACACATTATTAACTCTGTTGAGTGCTGAAGCACCACTTCTTCAATAGACCGGCTGCATAACATGGGGACACTAAACATGCGACGAACTTAAGCTCCAGACGCTACACAATTTCCTCTACAAACCCGAGATTGAAGGAAATTTTTTGCTGTAGGTGGTAATGAAGGACCTGTTACCTACCTTTGGCAACACATTTCATACTCAAGACAGGGGCCGAGAAAAGGGGAACAACATTTTTCAAACCAGAACTCGTCTCACCAATTAGAAAACAGGAGGACACTTGCGGCGGATAAAATGCAGTACTTTGGATATGCAACCATAACGACACAATGTATTTAATTCACAAGGCTGCGACATTATCAATGGATGCTCTTCGAAGACAGGATGACACCTGTTGACAGACTTCGCCGATAAACACATCGTTGACATCCTGCTTTTGCAGGAGGTAAAAACGGAGGACGTGCATAACATTTTCGGCTACATCGCGCATTTGAAAATTAGCGACACGGGTCGAGGGACGGCTATTTCGGCCAAAGAGTGCATTGATTTGACAAGAGTTACACACTTGCCGTCGGAAGGTCGAATTGCGGCAGTCTATGAAACTGTCAGCATTGTTGACCTCTACACACCATCTGGGATTTCTCAAAGACAGGCACTTGGAAACTCTATAACGTGGACCCACAAAACTTTCTCGGATCTCTTCTGCCCGACTTGATCATGGTTGGGGATTTCACTTGTGTTTTGTCTCGGGAGGACTGCATGGGGATCGGAATTTTAGTGGAGCTTTGGGCGTGTGGTACTTTTTCTTCGCTTTATGGATGCCTGGACAAATACGGCCGAACGGAAGACGTTCACACATTACACAAAAAAGTGCGTGCCGCTTCGATAGAACGGATGTCAGCCAACTCAATCTAAAAAATTAGGGGTACAGACTTTACTGGCTGCATTTAAAGATCATTTCGCCGCGTGTGTCAGACCTAGGAGATACAAAAGGACTCATCGTGGACAAGGCCTGTGAAAACTTAACAGTCAACTGTTGGGAGATGAAAAACGAGGTCTTCGCTTCCGTAGTGAATGGATGCGCTAGGAAGAAATGCAAAGGTAGTAGGTAGGCCGTCTCTTGGTGGAACAAATGCATCAAGAGGAACATCCGGTATTTCTTTAAGAGGGAGGGTTGGGAATGCAGTCGGATTGCCTCGTTGTGCGAGGAGGTCTATCTTGACTGTATGTATGACATTTTACGAAACCCTGGGCCGCACAATGACAAGCTGGCATAACTCAATTTCTTTAAAATAAAGATCATGCGCATACAGAGCATAAAGGCAGTCATTCGCAATAGACATGAGGAAAGATGTATCATATCTAGAGGGGATACCTGTTATTTTACTTTCCCCAGAGGCAGGCCAGGAGGACAGCCCGGATGATAACCAGCAAGTTGGACAGTTCTGACACCCTACAAGAAAGTACCAGAGACATTCTGCACATACGACAGTGTTTTTGACCCAGCTTTAAAAATTAATGGCGTTTAATTGTAAATGTCTTCAGCGAGTGGAGCAAGAAGCGTCAACAGTAGTGCCCATGGACGTAAGAGAGGGCTTAGCGGCACTAATCACGGACGGGGAATTGTATTTGGCGGTACGTCAAGGGGCTCCAAATAAATCCCCGGGATGGAATGGAATTACCTTCGAATATTACATAATGTATTGGGCCGTCAACAAGGATATCATGTTGATATTTTACAACCAGATGGTACAACAGACCAAGATAACCGCAGCACAAAAACAGGGCTGTTACTGTGCCTTCCAAAAAAAAACACCAATGGAACCGGAGAGTTACAGCTTGTCACTGTTCTCAACCGAGACTACGAGCTTCCGCTGCGTATTTTGGCGAATCGTATGCGACAAACTGTCAACAGTGGTTTGCCCCAGTCAGTATTGTGGGATGTCAAGCAGAACCATGTTCGATGCGATAGCGGTTATCCATGAATCGTTAGCATAAGCACAATTTAAGAAAAACCGCCTGTCCATCCTATCTTCAGACTTTGAAACTGCTTTTGTTAAGATCTCGCATCAGTATCTATTCCGTTTACTGCAAGCCTGTGGTTACCCCCACGACCTGCTTCGGTAATACAAGCCATGTATGATACAGCCTTCTCCTTGGTACAGGTAAATTGTTTTCGTTCCCGGCCATTGCCGGTTCGGAGCTCAAGTAGAGAAAGTTGTCAATGAGTTTGCTTCTATTCACTCTGGCCTTGAACTCATTGCTCTTCCTGTAACATCGACGCCTAGCAAAGCACAAGTGTGACAAGGGGAAGCACAGCGTATATGTGGTGGAATATGCGGACGAGCTTACTGTGCTCCTCACAGATTAACCTGAGATAAATGAGGTGCTGGAGCTTATCAGAACCCATGAAAAGACAACGGGAGCTCGACTTAACTTACATATATCCAAATCTCTATCTGTCGGATTGCGGGACATCTCGATATCACGATCCTTCGCATCCTCTTCACACAGACGGTTAATCAATCCAGTGCCCTGTAGTGGACCGTAACAACAAACAGGGTGAAAGGAGCGGCGAGGAATGCCTACCGTAGGGACTTGTACATGAAAAAATTTACTATATACCCGTACAAATGTACTTGCTCGGATCTGGTATGTGGCACAGATTTTCCCCTTACCGCAAGAGCACCTCCGACATTTTGTAACCGCGATCACACGGTTCATTTGGCACTGAACGATCTTCAAGATATGATCCCACCGACGCGAGCTGCAGAGGGACGGATGGTCCTCGTAGGCGCTGGAGTCAAATGCGTCAGTTTGTTCCAGCTGAAATGCAGTGTACAATGCAATCTGCCCAGTTCTTTGACAGCTAAATAGTTTAGAGTTGGGGCGATTTGTCTGTCATGGCAAATACCCCTGAGCAAGAGCGTACCGGGGACTTTGGAATAACTGAGGACCTATTATTAGGCATGGGCCTATATTACGTCCCAACAAATGGGAGTATTGGAGAAAATCCACAAAAGGCGTGTGTTTGGCACGTTGAGGGTCCTCGCGGGCAAGAAGCCTGTGTCTCGGAGTGTAAGAGTCACGAAAGTTTTTCCGTCGATCATCTGGCCCTTAGTGTGAGGGAAGTTGTCCAGGCAGAGTGACTGATACGGTACGCTGTATGTGGTACGAGTATGTGGTGATCCACGACCTCGTGCCCATGAATGTGAGGCTGCATAGCATTAATCTCTTGCCAACTGATACCTATGGAGAAACGGACACATTGATGCACCACCCGGCGGGGTGTGGAGCCAACGTGGGCATTTGGATAACATAGACCATCTTGCGGCTAGCTATGATTCATCGCACGACACCTTGAAGGATCTCTCAGTAGTGGCTCCTTTATCCCGCGTTCATAATTTTGCCGTGCCCAAAACACCAAGCAACTCAATTGTTCTTAGCGCACACGGTATTTTATGTGCTAAAAACTTTAGTACACCATCAGCACTTGGCTATGTGGACTTTGTGATCCGCATGCGATGGAAAAGTTATAAGTGCAGTACAAGATTGAAGACCTCTGGGTGCCTTTTTAAGTCATGACTGACTAAAAGGGTGAATTCTTGTTGTTGCCAAGCTTTACGACATTGGTTCCCCTTAAATTAGGGAATGGCAAAAGAAAATTTTATACTTTGTTTAGTGAAAAAAAAACTGTTTAGCATGATAGAAATGTGAGCTATTCCAAACTGAGTCAATGTAGGTGTTGTGTTTACTGCACGGGCCTGCTTTCTGAATGATTGCCGACTCTTGTCTTGAATGAGAAGTGTGCATATTTCGAAATCGTAATATAGGCCTAGAATTGCAAAAGGAAATACCGGCAGGGGCAAGAGATTTTTCTGTTCTCCGACAGGTCCAGACAGATTCTGGGGCCCACCCAGAATTTTCAATGGGTACCGCGGTTTTTGCCTGGAGGTAAAGCGGCCTGGGCGTAAACCTGAACACTCCAATTTAGTGTCAAGGTTAAGAATGAGTACAGCTACACATTTGTGTCGTGTATGTCTTCATGTAGCGGGACAGGTACTACTTTATATTTTACCTTTTACAACAATGAAAATTGGCGCGTGAATTTAACATTTGTCTAATGCGAAAGAAGATTTGCGCGTAGACTTATGGATATTTAGGCTTTAGATTAAAAATTCCCCCCTGCAATGTGTGTCTCGTATGCAATAATCAGTTTTACGCTGTCTGTAAGGGAGCATTCAGCGTCAGCATCAGGACGCAATAACGAAACAAACCCCAAGAATCCTTATGCAATGCTTACATTGTCCTACTTGTTCACTGGCGCCCTTGGCCTTTCCAGACATGACAGCTGTTATAAGTAGTGCATTAACGATACTAAATCCAAATTATTCCAGTGCACTTTACAAGATAAACCTTCCCGATATCCATTGACAAACAAGAATCTCTTCTACTCGTTATACGTAACTTCCTATTCTCTGTCCTGTGGGAGTCAGTCCTGCGACAGAAACATTAAGAACAACAGAAATGAGATGCAAAACTAGAGGATCAATCGACTGCTGCACAACATTGTAGAAACTGGACCGAAAGGGTAAATGTAGATGCAGTAATAGTCATAATTATGAAATATTTCACTTTGCCCCTTTATGTGATGCAGCTCCGTGCCAGCAGGCGTATTATTGCTGTTGAAATGGCGGCCATTCTTTCCTCTTTATATGACTCCCTTGCATGACTCTTGATGTGACGGCAGCATTTTGCCCCAAAACTATCTCTCCTCGGGATTTAGGTACGGCAAAATCTTCAACACTGGCATTGCCACGCAGAATTTGTTAATTTGCATGTTAATAATTCAGACTAAGTGAACAGAATAGCCAATCACAGTGTCCGTCCTGCCCGAGGCGCATACTGAATTTCACCTTTCGATGTTTGGGATCGTGGGCTTCATTCCTACTGCGAGTATGTATGTATGTATGCATGTATGTATGTATGTATGTATTATGTATGTATGTACTTATGTCTGCGTCTGCTCTGTGTCTATGTTGTCAGTTTTAGGTAAAGGCTTGCGATGGACCGATCCCCCTACAAAAGTGTGTACAAATAGGAGAACCAGCACACCGAAATGATGACACAGAGAGAGACGACTAAGCAGTTAAGGAAACTCTTCACAAGTAGACGGAGAACACACAAAAGGGCAAGAGGAGGGCGTTTCCTTCCGTCCGTCCATCCATTTCAGCTGCTCATATTAGTGGAGCCATTGCAGAATTAAACGTAGTGTACGGTTTTGTATTAAAAATTCTCATAAATTGGAAACATAATCTCATATTTGAGCACAATTTTAGCCGATCAGGTGTGCCGATTTATTTAAGGCTTAAATTAACTCATACTGATATCTAAGTGAGCTCACGAAAGATAACACTTAGTCATTTATTCTTTCATTCTCTATCTCTCCCTTTCACTATTTTCCTTTCCTTTCTAATCCTGTTAGTTTATCTTTTCGTTTCTTTGCACTTATTTCCCCTTCTTAAAAAAATAAAACACTTAAGGAGTAACAATGCTCTCTGGGTCTGTGTGTTCCCCTCTCAAATCTTGAAATATTTTACTGAATTTGACACATCTTGCTATGGATGTCGTGACATTTTGAGTTGACTCAACGCTGTGCTACCTAATTTCACACAATAAAGAAATAATAAAATCAACCCAGGCTCGCCAATATGGAAGATGTGCGTTTCGTTAATACCAATCGGGATAATGGATAATCCAAAAGTAATGACGTTAACAGACATTCGAAAAATAGACACCTATTGTTGTTTCAGGTCTTGTTTATTCAAAGTTACCGATTATTGTGTATTTACTCAATGTAAACTGAAAATGTGTAATTTTTCTTTGGCTTTTGATTTGATGGAAATGAAAGTAGAAAACTTTAACTGGCGTAAATTAACCCTTTAAACCTCGAATTAAATCCAATCTGCTATTTGCTGGCATTATTAGCTCACCATTTTCTCCACGTTAGCAGGATAAGGGTTAAATCATTAACCCTTAGGCTACTAATGTCATATATATATATATATATATATATA
>Ga0268261_10002663_pt1 | contig 12865 bp, 15 predicted proteins | sample TergutNc150P1_FD_190353 | JGI IMG/M metagenome (GOLD analysis project Ga0268261, IMG submission 190353) | Nasutitermes corniger P1 segment gut microbial community from laboratory colony in Florida, USA - Nc150 P1 (SPAdes) (version 2) | ecosystem: Host-associated > Arthropoda: Insects >... | reverse complement strand
TTCCGTGACACACACAAAAACTGCTTCACAAGAAACCGCACTAAAATTAGCGTGTTGACGCTAGCGAGTTGAAACTCATACTAGAAGTCTATGAGACTCTTATCTAACCTTCATGTGAAGGGCAAGCTTGCAGTATTGCCAGATCGTGCGATACGCAGGCAGTCTCATTACTTTATTTACAGACCTCGTTTGTATTTCTGTCTGCCTGACATCATTAACACAATGTACATTCAATACCTGGGAGAAATAGTTCCTCCACCTAGCCAAAATACTATGGGAGTCTGCAACCAAATCACCCTTCTCATCCTTTATTATATTAGTTCTAAGCTGGTAACCCTTCTTAAAGTCTTTGGTGTCCCTATACCAGTCCCTAATATTTTTTATCCTACTGTTAGAATTAAGTTCCTCAATTTCAGCTTTCCGATATGCCTTTTTTGTTCCTGAAATGTCTGCTAGCATCACGTCTTACATCGTTCAGATTATATACATTACTTTGGCTTGGGTTATGTATACACGGCATTTTAGTCTGCTTTCTTTGATCTAAAGGAACTAAAACTTCTTCATCAAACCATGGTTTATGTTGCTTCAATTCATGCAGACATAGACTCTTTTTACCTGAGGTTTTGATATTCTCTTTAATGTTCTCCTAAGCCGTATATATATCCTCGCCATCACTTAAGATCTCCAAAGCTGCAGACCTCTTTGTAATTTCTATCTGATACTGTTTCCCAGCCTCCAGCTCATTTAGCTTCCTCAGATTAAATCTTTCCCCATCAAACCTCTGTGCTGCTTGTTTACTTACTGTCAATCTTTCCCTAAACTTTGCAACCACCTGATACTGATCAGTATCACAATCAGCTTTCCTGAATCTTCGTACATCTAGAACGCTCGAATGCCAGCTCCTATCTATCAATATGTGATCAATCTGGTTGTTGGTCTTCCCATCAGGAGAGGTCCAGGGGTACTTATGGATGTTTCGGTGTGGGAACATCGTGCTGTTAACAGTTATTTTTTGTTTATTGGCAAAATTTACTATTCTAACACCATTATCATTAGTTTCGCGATTTAGATTCCCATTACCAATTGGTGGATTGAAAATATCCTCTCTCCTCAATTTTTCTTAAAAATCTCTTAATAGAATTTTTATATGGTACTTGGAAAAATGATTAAAAATACCTGCTTTAATTCATCATAAAAACTGTCTTTTGAATCATCACTTTTCTCCTCACTTGATGCCTGCACATTCAAAACAATTATATTAAACCAGCAACCTCTCAGTACTGTATATGACACCCTATCACTAACAAACTCTACTCTCGTAACTGCTGATTCTATTCTGTGTTGTACAATAAATCTTGTTCGCAATCAATGATTGTCACTTCCTTTTCCATAAAAAATTACATTCCTTTGCTCTTACTGTGCCCTCTCTGTCCCACCTAACCTCCTGCACACCCACTCATTCTAATTTATATCTTGCCCATTCCTGGCTGCTGCTGTAAGTGAACCTGCCCTATGCAGGCTTCTAAAATTCCAAGTACCAAATCTCATGTTAATCTTTCTTTGCTTAGCCGTAGCAGAGTATCAGTCCAGGTTCGAGTATACTCTTGCAATTTTATTTAACAAAGTACGTTTTTGCGGTGAGGAGTTGTTAACACCTCGCCCAAACCCCAAGCTGGAGGACAACCCCTTGTCGGCTGTCCGCGACTGCTTATTCAATATATTCGCAGCTACCCTCCATATCGGAGGCTGTTCCTCCATTCGCAACCTGAGGACGCGCCATACCGTGGTGACAGAGACCCACTTATCATCACATGGTCACAATATAAACACTACATCTAATTTTAAATTTCATATTTCAAGTTCTCATCTTACTAAAATGCAAAAAGTGGTGTATTACTCAAGTATTATACACTTCGCTCATCTTCCATTTAATATAAGGTGCTTTTCCGATGGTAAAAAAACTCTTTAGAACAAGTTTCAACAAATTCCTTTATAGCAAATCTTTTTTATTCTATAAAAGAACACTTTGATTTCACGGCGATTAATATCCAATTGAACTAATTAAGGCTTAATTTTAAGTTAGTGTTATTAAGATTTTCCTTAATTTGTATATAATTAATTATTCTGTTATTAATTCTTTTATTTTATTTTAGTATGTTGGTAACTCAATGTAGGAACCGTGTATGGTTTCAGGGAACTGATTATAAGATAATATTGTTTCCAAGATGTTTGCTCTTGGCTTGCTACATAATGCATGAAGTTATCACTACTTTTTTGTTATGACCTATTTTGAATGACATGTTCTATATCTAAAAGTGATACTGCACCCCATCCATGAAAATCATTAGGAAGTGCAAGTAAATATAACACAATTCCAATATACAACATGATATACTAAACAACAGCGGTAAAAATAATACAATCATAAAACACTTTACTACAAAAATAAGTCCAAATACTCCGCGCTGGCTTCAAGTAAAAAAGTACACACACACACGCATATATATATACATATATATAAATGAATGGACTAGCAGGAACACAAGTATAACGCACAGAGCCAGCACGGGACCCTGTGGCTGCGCCTAAGTAGTCACGAAAACAGAATTTGGAAAGCAGTCCTGAATTTAATTTTGACAACGTAAACTGCTCAGGTGAGCAGACCAGAGTGTCATCTACAAGACCAGTTTCAGGCCTCGTGTAGGGCAGGACAGAGGAGAGGTAGAGGGGTAAACTGGTTTACATGTCGCAAGTCCATAATCTCGTTTCTCGGGTCCTGTGCCAGAGGGTTCGAAACTAAACACGGCACAATACCTAGTGTGCATCTATGGAACGTTGAATATATGAATGCCTGTAATGAGTGTTGATTAGCTAGGCATTTGTTTGCTGTAATAAACGGCCGAATATGACTATGAAGATTGTTTCTTAATTGTGCCTTTGTTTGCAGGAATAACGTACCTGAAAAGATGGTTTTCTATTTCCCTTCATGTAAAGAACACAAATAACAAGAATGAAAGTATTTACTCTAAGCATCATAGAAAGATAACCTTACAACTTCAGAGTTGGAATTTATTTTTCCTTGTATTTTTTTTACATATTCACATATTGGGAAAAACGTGTATTATAAGGGTCATATATCTTACTGAGCACTATGTGTAACGCCTTTTTGCGAAATGAGCTGCTCTGGGAAAATTCCCTTCTATTTTGTCAATTTTCGGACATGCGACACTAGAAGTGGGCATGTGACAAGACAGATAATGTACATAAAATATAACATCAAGGCGCGTTCATGGAACCATTGTTGCAGTGGGAAAGTAATAATGTTATACGAGGTATATTCTGAATTTTGTTTTTAGACTTAGGTACTAAATGTGCAATGTGCATGCGCCATATTGTCATCTGTGGCTGGTCGAGTTCTACAGAATTTTCCACATTATCTCATAAATAGCACGATTAAAAAAAGTTACTGAATATAAAATAAATGTTTCGATTTCCACAACTTTTGTCTGAAACATATCCCATTCTAAGATTTGAGACACGTAATAAAAAATGTATTTTGGTCTTCACTTAAAGTACACATTTTTCTTGTCAGATTTTGTTGACAATTTAATTTTCTTGACAGATTTTAAAAAAATTCTCCTATTTAAAATCTCATGAAAATCCGGCCAGTGGAAGCCAAGATGTTCTATGCAGATTCACAGATAGACAGACTGACAGACAGATGGACGGACAGTCATGATGGATCTAATAGATGCTTTTCGCAATTTGTGAGAGTGAATAAAAAATGTGGCTGTATAAAATTTATAACAGAAATACTGCAATATTCTAGGTTCGTACAGCAGCTGCATATCCCAGCTATCTGGAATATTCAAGGCAAATAATATTGATTAACTCTATCAACATTACATTGTCTTTAGTAATGAAAATTAAGGGTGATTATGGGTGCAGGAACCCAAAAAGTACAGTAAGGCTGTCTGTGCCTTTGGAGTGCCTTTCAGTTCATTCGTTCTCCATCATTTTGCATAAAAGCAACATGATTATATGTATATTCCAATTTTGTGTGTTCTTGCTGTGTTTTAATAAATTCATTTTCTGTTCATAAGTAATAAATTCTTATTTATTGTGTGGTTTACCAAGTATGGATTTGTGACACCACTCACATCTCTAGTTGTGATACCACTGAATGGTTGTAAAGGTGGGCTGTCTGAGATGGTGAAGGATCCAGTTGGGAACAATGTGCTTGATCCAATCCAAATTTGGAAATGACATATTCTGAATAAAATTAGTAACTTAATTGTTATTGTTATTAATAAAATTATCATTACATTGTCATGCAATTTAAAGTGCATTTAGTCTTATACACACTGGGATTGCATATTCAGAACTCACCCTGGGCATTCATATATGAGGGCACATACAAAAGTTTTGGACTGAATTGACAATGAAATATATACATATCATTGTTATTTGTTGAAACATCACTGGAACTGACTTTGAATTGCATTTAGCATGGTCAATGCATTGTAGGGACATGGAAATGATGCCATCATTCTAAGAAAGCATAAAAGAACACAAGGGGCCAAATCTGATAACGAACCTCGGGGGTAGGGGACACAACCATGTGTTTAGTGGCCAAAAATTGTCACCTCTTCTATGTGTGATTTCAGGCTACTGCTGTGGTGTAAATGAGATATTTGCTCTTCTGGGTTGTTGAACCTTGAGGATGGGACCAATAAAATGTCCTGAAACTTCGCTGAGTATCAATCTATGCTGTGTAAAATCCCAGAAGGGTGAAGGACTGCTATTTCATCATATCTTCGGTGAGGAGATGAGGCACATACTTTATGCAGTTCCATAACATGTTCAAGTCCTTCGTTATTCACTGGACAATCTCACATGAAAGGCATAACATGCCAGTAATATACTTAATGGTACTTTTGTCAATTTCTATTGATAATTTTTGCAAATGTAATGCCCTAATATGGAGGGAAATAGATTTTACTAGAGGTACTCTGTAGGACATAAATATACAAGTAGCGTGAGGGGTTCGTAATACTGATACACTAAGGGAATGGTAGAAACTGCCACCAGTCAGTACATACTGACAGTGCGCTATATAAGGGTGCAGTACATGAGGACTAGTAACTGACCAAAATCACACTTGACTATAGAGAGTCTATATATTGTAAATAAGTGATGATAATGCTCTAATACAGATATGAAGGGGATGGTAAATTATACAAGAAACAAGAAACGTAAAATGATTATCTTGATCTTGTATAAACCCGAATAAATGTGAATTTAGAATTTAGTTCAGATCGTCCAAATTATATTACGAAAGTGTTTCACTCGAATTAATTTGGAATATAGAAAATTAACTCAGTCAATTCGGCTTACCTTGTAGTATGAAGAAGCAATGCCACATCGTAACCAATATTGAACTTTGTATAATAATTATCGTTCTCAGAGTCTTGCAGATACGTAGTGACCGGCGAACAGCGGTTCCTTCGAGTGAATTGCACGTCAGCAAAAAGCTGGAGTTTATATTAGAGCAAAATGATACATAAATATATTTTACAGTTGAGACAAACTGATCGCATCAGAGTTGAGGTTAAACTCTTCGAAAGAATGGGGAACTGACAAATAAGCACTGAGTTGCAACTGTGAGCGATCGTTCGTTTCGCAATGAGGAAGTGAATGGAATCTAACTGTAAGCATTTCAACATACACATTCGAAAATACTAAAATTGGTATGTAAAATCTAATACGCAATGATTTGCATGTTACATTCATTACAATCTCGAGACACTTGTGATTTTCGAAGCATTTTTCTATGTCATCTGTAATATTATATAACCCAGAAGCAATAATTCGCAGTGTACTGACTTCCTAAAATAGGCAGCCCCATATTAGGCTCATGAAATCTCCCCATAATAGCGAAAACAAGTGCTCGAGAAAATGGGTGAATAAAACATAGGGACAAAATTCAACAAATTAACAAAACAAGGGTTTAAGATTACAATTAACAGAGAACTGAGCACCAAACTGATCCAGAAAAATAGCTTATCTTTAACGGCTTATGAGTCACAGTTTAGCGATAAGCAAATATTTCACAGCGCACCAAAACAAAGACGCCCAGTCAGTACCGAAGTCCTGAGCAACTGACCGTTTATACTGTGATTACAAGGACCAGCCTCATCTGCTTGATGATTTACATTCTGGAGCAGAGAGCTCAGCACCTCCTGGTATGAAATAATGCACATATCCATATTAGAAAACCTCCCCATATTAGGCAACTTTCCCTATCTTGTTGGTTTTAAAATTAATTTAAAATATTAAGAAAATGCAATATGATTTCTCGAATACGCTCCCATTGTTAGGATTAATTCAATAATATTTCAGGACCGTACAGGTGCATGTATCCAATCTTTCAATAGAATCACTTTTACCATAACCCACGAGGCCGTGCAAAACTATTTGTCTTTTTTCTTTATCACGGTGTTGCATCACAAACGGGTCGCAGGATATTAACTCTTTCCTATTAGAAGGATTATGAACAGGTATATTTAAACATAACTTCACATTCTTTTTTGAACCCGTTCTAGCGGGACCTGATAGGCATTAAGATTTCGCACATATTATGATAAATAAGGTTAATCTCGATCAATCCATCATTAAAACGGCCCTTTGTCTGGCAATCTGTTAGGTAACTGCCGACCTGTGTTCTAATCCGGTACTGAATATCGAGGTATTGAGAGAAGCACGTAATACATATATATATATATATATATATATATATATATATATATATATATATATATGGGAGGAGGTGATAAAGCTGCGAACTCGACAGTCACTTCCGTTTGCAAAACGTGCATTCGTAAAATTTTCAGAATAAAGAATTATTGAAAAGAGCTAACACATTGGCGTGCTGGTCGTGACACATTATACAAACTAAGAACGTGTTAATTCTGGTTTCGTGAAATAATGTATAAGCAATAGAACGTGCCGAATGTGTTACTATCGTCATAAGCTAAACACGTGATTCTAAGTATAAAAGGACTGGAGAGCCATCCTGACAATTCGCAGTTCTGCAGTTGTACTGTTCACATCGCTAAAGTCGTGTGATTAAAAAGTGAGTTTTTTGTGAGTGTATATAATGCCTCACTATTTTAACGTGCTTGACGAGGTCACCCGCTACCACAGGCGTTTCATCGCCGAGGGGAGGGAGCTGACAGTGAGGATGACGGCTCCTCCTGGGGCAAGCGAGCTGACACGAGACCCCGCTCGACATTTTGATAATAGTGTGGATAAACTTTTTGAATATTTGTTGCGTGATTTTGATCGAACTGATATGGTGGGCATATCCATCCACAACGTGAAAAATCAACAGGACAAGCCCATCGGGCTGAGTTTCAGGAGGAGGAATAAGATTTCGCGGGATATATTGTGGAGTGTGTTTGAGAAAGTGGTGCAATAAAACGCAATATATGAGGTTCTGGTTACTCTCACGTTTCACGTGCACTCAGTGAAGACGTCTGTGTGTTTTGGGAAGGTTTCGACGTCAAAGGGAATACTGTCTGTGATGGCTCATCTCAAACGAAGTATAGTACAAGTGAAGACCAAAGAATACTGTCTGGCGCACACGCTGTTCATTGCCGGCGCTAGAGTGAAGAACGATCCCAATTACCAGGCCTATAGGAAGAGACGAAAGATTTTGCCCAAAGTAAGCGAGCAGTTGCAAACGTCAGGCTTCGATCTTAGTAGAGAAGGAGGGATCTCCGAACTACGGGACTTTCAGCGCAATCTATCGCAGTATAGAATACTAGTGTATCCGGGCCAACAAAGCGAAAACATCATGTTTGACGGACAGGTAGCCACATCTCAAAGAATCAACCGGCTACACGTCGGTCAACATTATCAGGTTATCAAGAACCTGACGGCGGCTGTGGCTAAACGGTACGTTTGCCCTCCATTAACAAGGGCTGCGAGAGAGGCTCACAACACAGGTGCGATGCGTCGTTAGATTCCTACTCGGCCATTCCCGTGCATTCTGGACAACGCTAGGATCCCCTGCCATGAATGTAACAGATATCTTAGTAACATCAGTTGCTACGAGAATCATAAACATCTGAAGATATCGGGCAAGACTTGTGTAAGGCCAAAAGACGGTGTCGCAAGTGTGGTGCTATGGAAAGAAGGGATCACGAACGCTATAAACGGTTTTGTTCACAGTGTCATAAGAATAGGGAGTCGGGACATGTGTTACATGTCGCCACTTTTGCACAGGGCACCTCGTAGCAATAAGATGTTTGTGTTTTATGATTTTGAAACCACACAGAACACGAATTGCACATACACTTCATTTGAGCACAAGCCAAATCTTGTGTGCGTCAAGCAGTTCTGCGCCATGTGCGAGGATACGCTGATGTGGATTACCGAAGGTGCGGTAAGAGGAAACAGTTTCTGGAGGGATTCCGTCGACGATTTCATTTCTTGCGTTTTCAAATCCAGACCTGCCAAGACAGGATCGTGGCCATAGCCCATAATGCTAAGGCCTTCGACCACCCCTTTTTAGTGAATCGTCAAGTGCAGATGAAGTTCCTGCCCGAGCCACTCATCATGAAGGGCCAGAAGATAATATGCCTTAAAGTGAAAATGTCACATTGTTGGTCAGCCTCAAATATCTAGCCATACCACTGAGAAAGTTGCCGAGGAATTCGGTCTGACGGCCGACAAATCGTGGTAAAAACGTCTCTGTAACACATCTGAAAACATGAAATATGCGGGCCCAACTCCCGTCCTTTCGTCCTATGGCGTGTATCAGATGCGTGAGTCGGAGAGAAAGGAGTGTTTGTCATGGTTGGAGACCAAAGTGAAGGACGAAGTATTTGACAAAAGGCGTGTATTAGAACGCTATTGCCAGGCCGATGAGACAGTGTAGCGAGAGGCGTGTCATACCTATCGCGAACACTTTTTACACATCGGAAATGTTGAAGTATTTCTCGAAAATATGACTATCGCATCCGCCTCTAATAAGACGTTTTGTAAAAAATTCGTGCAGCCCCACAGGATAGGAATAATTACCGCCGGGGGTACACGTATAACAGGAGGCAGATTAAGAAGGCGCTCGATTCCATAATACATGAGGAGAGGAAGGAGGGCAAGAGAATCCTGCACGGGAGAAATGGTAAGGAGCGTGGGCTACCCGAAATGCCAAGTATACGTGTGATCGCCCTCTGCGATGAGACACGCACCGTAAAAGAATCCAATGTTGCTTCTGGAATGGTCATACATGCATGCCTTTCCGAGACACGCCTACCGCATGCAGGGGAGAAACCTTGGCCGAGAGGTAGGAGAAAACCATTTCCCGTATAGAACGCATAGCACCTGCCGGCTATCAGGTCAAGATGCAGTGGGAGTGCGAGTTTGAGCTCCCCAAGGATATGAGAGTGGAATAACACCTACCCTAAGGACGAGACATGCCCTGTACGGTGGGCGCACCGAGGCCACGCGTCTACAATACAGGGTAAAGGAGGGCAAAGAAACAATACATTATGTAGAGGTTACGAGCCTATATCCGTGGGTATGCAAGTATTTCTTGTTTCCCGTCGGTCATCCAACAACTCATCTGGACAACAGGGACATTTCGACCATGCTAACGAAAGACGAATAGGTGCAGTGCACGGTGCTGCGTCCTCGGGATTTGTACCACTCATTGCTCCCATACAAGGGCTACGGCTTCCTGTTATTTTGTGTGTGCAGATCGTGCGCAGAACAGGGCAATGAAGAGCACTGCCATCACGATGCAATAACGAAGAGGACTCTAACAGGCACGTGGGTCGTGGACGAAGTAAGGGCCGCTGTCGAACTTGGTTATTTCTTACTCAAAATCCACGAATTTTACGAATACGATGTAACCCAGTATGACACTAAGATATTTGAGGAAGGACACTCGAATACTTCGAAACCTTTCTCAAGTTGAAGGCGGAAGCAATCGGGTATCCCGGATGGGTGCAGATTTCCGAGGACGGAGATAAATATGTCCAAATCTTCCAAGAGAGCGTGGGGATCAAGCTTGCCAAGGCGAATATCCAGACAAACGCGGCAAAGAAAGGACTAGTCTAACTCTAACTCAACTCGTTCTTGGGCAAATTGACGGAATTAAATAATAGGCCTAAATCCAATATGATCGCCGATTCGCAGGAACACTACCGATTCCTCGCCACGGCCGGTATTAAATTCACCGGCTTGTTGTCTGCTGGCGATGAGGTTGTATGGGCTACGTGGAAGTACGTGGAAGAGAAAGAAACCATGCCTGTCCTACGTCACACAATTGAGGTGTTCGGCGCTTATGTAATTACCCGAACGCGCCCAGACCTCTACTCATATCTGGACCCTCTTTAAGAGAGGGAAATATATTGTGATATTGATTCCGTCATTTATATACAAAGTGTGGGCAGCTCCCATCCGTGACGTGTTGAGACAAAGAAGCGGATATGAAAAAAGATCTCGGTCCCAACGAGTACATCCAGGAAATCGTATCTGGAGGCCATAAGACCTACACCTACAAAACAGCGAATGTTAGGACGCAGGAGACAAAGACCGTGTGCAAAGTGCGCGGAATAACAATCAATTACGCCACTGCTCAGGTCGTCAATTTTAAGAGTATGTGGGACTTAATTTTGGGTGCCGATGACAAAGAGGCCATCACTTTTCACACCGAAAGAAAAATAACGCAGATAATTAGGAAATGTTACGGTGGTATTGTAGTTCCCGAATACGGTGATGACGGAGAAAGTATACTCACTAGTGGAGACTATTTTTACTATGATTCTACAGTGTCGTGTAAAAATAGTGTCCAGTAGTGAATATCCTGTCCACGTCATCAACTTATTCTGGCAATAAACTTGGTTTTGTAGCGGAGGGATTGCATTACATATTCACCACGCGCGATTGTTCAGTAGAGAACCGGGTTCATACACATATACACACTGGCGAAAATAGGCACGAATTTGAAGTAACGTTGAACAAAATTAAAAATTCCAAATTTCAAAATTTGTAGCTAGGAATTTAATATGGCGGAAGCCATGCTACAGCCAGAGCTGTAACAGTCGAAAGCAGAAATAGCTAGGTCAAGGGGACGCATGGCAACGGGCTTACCTGCGGTCAAAAAAGATTTGTCGTTTATTTCCTTGATTCCAAAATGGTCGGGGTCGGAGTCAGCCGTCCTTTTAGAAGAATTCTTAGCCAGTGTTAACTGTGCGGATAGGATAGGAAATTCGGATCAGACGAATTGCCTTGAAATCGCGGCCCTAAAACTTATAGACTCGCGAAATCATTTCAAATACATGTTTAGAGCTCCATGCTGAGAATACATGGAAAAATTTTAAAGAAATGTTTACGGAAAGGTTTCGAGACGTGCACACAAATCAGTAACATTTTATGAGGCTGCAGACGGCTAGACAAGCCAAGAAAGAAGGGCATCAAGAATTTGCTAATCGATGCAGAGCGCTAGCGCTAAACGTTATGTGCAAGGATTGTGACCATGTCGCACAGCGCGTCCGTTGTGAAAATGCGGAAAGGATGATTTTGGCCAGGTTGGTGGCCGGTTTAGAGGGAGTAGCAGGTCGTCAGTTTCGATATCAGAACCCTCAGACTCTGCAGCTTGCTTTATCCATTGCACTTTCAGTCAGAGGCGGAAAAGCAGGAAAGATTTACAGAGAATTTTTACATGAAATTTGACGACTCAGCTTCAAAACCCCGGTCGACCCGTCGGTCCGACCTTGAGAGACAGAACTCTGGGCGCACAGCTGACGCACGCCTAAGTGATCACCTGAGCGGTCAGCAGTATAGGAATTCACAAAGCACCAATAAGGCAGTGACCTCAGCAAGTACCAGGAATGCCCAAACCAGGGCTGAACTGAAGTAGTATGAGTGTGAAGGGCGAGGGCATTTCGCCAGGAAATGTCCTATGAGATTAAAGATGGCAACAACCCGAAACTTGTCTGGATATGGAAATCCGAGTGTTCGACGCTCCCCCACTTTTCCGGCGATGAAACCCATCGCCCAACGAAAAGGTGTAGGCAAACAGAAAACACGTAAGCTGGGAAACGAGTAAGAGGGAAGAGTGAAGGCAGCTCCCTCCACCCCAACACCCATGGAAATGCTGTCGAAATTCCGACGTTTTCGGTTCTACTGGAGCACAGCACCCCCACGGTCTCATTTGAGATAGAGGGAGAACTAAAAAATCTGATCGATGATATGGGATCTAATGTCTCCATACTCCAGCCGGGTGTATCGCAGAGTGGCTTAAGCGCCACATTCATAAAACCGCATGGAGTCACTGGAGAGGCTCCAAACATAAAAGGCCAGCAGCACGTTTTTTGTTTTTGGCGGACGAAATTTGGACCACAAGTTTTTGGTATGTCCGCTCACCACCGAAGCAGATGGCTTGCTTGGTACCGATTTCCTAGATATGACTGGTACCGAAATAAAATTTGAGTGTGGAAAGTTGTCGTTAGCCGGCAACTACAAGGCGCCCCTGCATGTAACAGCATGTCCGCAGACCGCGCAGCACTCAAGTGTTTCCATCGCACGAAATAGGTCGTAAATCCCAAGTCATGCGGCCGGTGGAACCGCACTTGGACAAGCAGTCCTTGGACAACCCTTGGTCTACCCAGACCACTCAGTGGATTAGGTCATGTCTGGTGAGGGCCACTGAAAACATTACTAATGCCCCGGTGCAGTCAAGTAGTCACAGCTAAGATATAACTACAAAAAAGGCGAAGTCTTAATTCGCTGGTTTGAGTGGAACTTTTGATCGTACCCCTGGAGAGAATTCTTCGCCCCGCGTGCTATCACG
>Ga0268261_10002662_pt1 | contig 12866 bp, 9 predicted proteins | sample TergutNc150P1_FD_190353 | JGI IMG/M metagenome (GOLD analysis project Ga0268261, IMG submission 190353) | Nasutitermes corniger P1 segment gut microbial community from laboratory colony in Florida, USA - Nc150 P1 (SPAdes) (version 2) | ecosystem: Host-associated > Arthropoda: Insects > Digestive... | reverse complement strand
CACCATCACCACCACCTGTATGTAGGGTACATACAATTATATACCTGAAACAAACCATGTTTCTAGGGTATATAGTGTTGCAGCTGTTCTGTATTTACAATCTGTGCTACATGTAATGTTATTTCACATGTGAGAGTCTGGGAATTCTCCACGCAGGGTTTTTGTTTTCCAGGTGTTCAGATGTTGTGTTATTGTTACATCATCTTCCATGTTTTTAATAAAACTTACAAAAAAAGTCTAGACACAACTTTATTAATAATTTCTCATCAGCGATATGTTTCAGCTTTGTACGCCATCTTCAGGCTGAATACACAACTGTGGTATGAATTATATATTACAATGCCATGAGTGGTTTAGATGAGATCTTGTCTCACATCATAATGGAATATTACAAGTAATAAGCATTAAATAGATTTTAAAAAATCTGTGACTTCTGTAAATTAAGACAAGATCTCGTCGACACCACTTACAGCACTGGAATATACAGTTCATACAACAACTGTGTATTCAGCCTGAAGATGGCTTACAAAGCCGAAACATGTCGCTGATGATAAATTATTAATGAGGCTGTGTCTACACCTGTTTTTTTTTTGTTTTATTTATACCACATTCAAACACAACGGGGATGCCTTGCTTAAAAATTCCACATTTCGACCATTTAGTTTTAAGGGGGTGCATCCTTTATTTGCCTGCACAGCTGGTCTCATTAGACATTCTTCAGTTGATCTCAATTTGTCCCTAAAACATGGGTGGTCTGAAAAGTTCACGGCCTCGACACATAGATGGCAACACTATCGGCAAGAGTTTTTTTTCCTAAGTTGGTACATCTGTCATAAGCAACCATGTAAAATTGCAAGTCATTCTATCAAGTAGTTTGTTTTATACAGCTGTCTGAAGCAGGAGTGTTGTCTATATCCCTTAAAATGGATAAAATTGAGTATTTTGCAGTTATAAAATTCTTTGTAAAAGAAGGTTTAATGCCAAAGGAAATTCATTCGAAGTTCATAGAAGTTTATGGGGACTCTTCTCCTTCGTTTTCAAAGATTAAGAAATGGGCTGCTGAGTTTAAACATGGCCGTACCAGCCTTGAAGATGATCCACGTGAAGGACGTCCAAAAAGTGCAACAACACCAGAAATCACTGAACAAGTGCACGATATGGTATTGGATGACCGGCGGATGAAAGTGCGTGAAATTGCTGAGACTACAGGCATTTCAAAAGAATGTGTACGATATATTTTGCATGAAGAATTGGATATGAAAAAGCTTTGCACAAGATGAGTGCCGCGCTTGCTCACAGCAGATCAAAAACGCACTCGCATGAAAATCTCTGAACAGTGCTTGGAGCATTTTAACAAAAATGAAACTGATTTTGTGCGTCGATTTATTATTATGGATGAGACTTGGATTCACCATTACACACCAGAATCCAAACGGCAGTCAAAACAGTGGGCAGCAGCCGGTTGTTCAGCGCCAAAAAAGACAAGGTTGGTTCCATCAGCAGGAAAGGCCATGGCATCAGTGTTTTGGGATGCTGAAGGCTTTTTTTTAATGATTATCTTGAAAAGGGTAAAACAATAACTGGGGAATATTATTCCAATCTTTTAACCAGACTAGATGAAAAAATTCGTAAGAAAAGACCCGGTTTGCAAAAGAAAAAAAAGTAATCTTTCATCAGGACAATGCAACCACCCACAAAAGTGTTTTGGCAATGGGAAATTAAGGGATCTGCACTATGAATTGTTGGAACATCCACTCTATTCCCCAGATTTGGCTCCCTCTGACTTCTATCTCTTCCCAAAACTCAAACTCTTCCTAGCTGGTCGGCGTTTTTCTTCGAATCAAGAGGCGATTGCAGCTGTAGAGGGATATTTTGCAGATCTTACGAAGAACCACTACAGGGACGGGATATTGGCGCTGGAGCATTGCTGGAATAAATGTATTAGTCTTAAGGAAGATTATGTTGAAAAATAAAAATAATTTTGAAATTATGAATTTGTTTCTTCATTGTTCGGCCGAGAACTTTTCAGAGCACCCTTGTGTTTCTTTCTTGTGTTCTGCACAGTCTGTGGATATTTACTGAGCCTCATCCTCCTCCTTACTGAGGTACACATTATCTTATTACAGATGAACTGGGATGGAGGCAATAGAATTTTGTTGGCAGTCCACAAGTAAGCCTATTGCGGCCCTCAAGGCCTGTGTCACTCCACTTGATTATTCCAAAGGAATAGGTTAGTACAGGAATTGCCCATATATTGAGTGCGATGATCATGTTTTTCACAAATAACTTGGTCTTCAAAATTTTTATAACTCTTTTCCTGTACTTGTCGGTGAAAATCTTCTTTAGATGGCTGTGGTTAACTTTCTGGTTTCTTCTAGCCGCATTTCCTCAATATCCTTACATTTCTTTTGGTGATGTTTGACTTCACCTTGTCTAATGTTTATAATGGCGTAGCTGTCAAAACCTAAAGTCATCTTAATGTTGTTGCCGAAAATTATTACAGTATCAATCAAAGAATGTAGCTTTTCCTGAGTTTCTCCATGTAGCTGAATGTCTTCCATTGATAGGAGATGTGATAATCTCCTTTTATTTTGCATATTAAGCTTGTATCCCATTTCAATGGTGTTTAATAATAACATGGGGTTTAAAGCCAGACAAAACCATACTAGAGAAAAATGAATCCCCTTGGAAAAACTACTATTTTGATGCTCAGCCCAGTGTTTCCCAAACATTTTTGCTCATGGACCCCTTTTGGCTTCCAATATAACCAAGGATCCAAATATCCTTGCTTACTTAAATACAGTGTGTCCACATGATAAGTATCAAAATTAAAAACTGATATCTCAGAACTGATTTTAGATAGATACTAATCCATACCAGTAGCACAAATAACAATGCAGTGCATGATTTTGACTTTAATTAAAATGAATGTCATTCACTTCGTGGGGACAGGAAATTTTGAAACTACATATTCTAATGGTCATACAAAATAAACACATTGCCAATTAAGGAAGTTCCTCAGTTATCACTTTAAAAAAATTATTCCTTTAATTAAAAAATAAATAAACTTCAAAGCAGCTATTACACAAATGTATCCACAGATCCCCAGGGAACTGATAAGAGATCCCTTGCGATCCATGGAGCACATTTTAAGAACCACTGTTTTAACCCTCTTGGCAAGTAAAAATTATACAGGTCCAGTACTGGCAAAAGGACACACTACAATACCATGCATATTATTTTGTCACCAAAATACTCTGTCAACAGCACACATAACTCTTTGTGGAGGTGTGACCTGTTACACTGCGTTTCTGAAAAAGGCACATCTTCTCTCATAATCAAACGGGTGTTAAAACGTGGTGTCAGAATGCGTGTCACATGAATAACAATTTACGATCTTACAAAAAAACATGCCCAATAATCCTAAATGCACTCACAGCACAGCATACACAAACCTAAATATCAAGCCACGACATTATGTGGATAAAAATTTTACTTTCTGCAGGCCAGCACATGTTATTATGACAGTTTATACAACCAATTACATAAAAACCAAGCTCTGTCACTAAACGTAATGAGTATGTTGTCTATTTCTCCAGCACACATCCAACGAAGGTACCAAACACACAGAACTCTATACCATACAGTTTATGAACTGAACTACAGCTGTCTTATTTGGATGTAAATGCAGTAGTTTTTTTCTCATGCTGACACGCAAGCACTTGCTGTAAAAACCCAACTATAGATTTTCTTGGAGATGTTTCCACTCCAGAACAAATTTTTACCAGTTTTTCATCACTCAACGTGTTCTCAGCATCTTAAAATATAAATCCATGACAGCATGTTCCGATAATAAATTTAAGGTTAAAGCAGAGCTATGAATTGACATGATTTCTGAAATGAAAATGGCATGTATTTTCATGTAGTGTACCAACTACATGCACTTACAATGAATGATATTACAGTCACTTTACTCCGATGTGTTACAGCATGACAATGCCATTTTCAGGGAGTAAACACCATGCTTAAAACCAATGAAAGTAAACTAGATTACATTTATAAATTTCACAGTCTTTAGTACACTCTGCTACTAATACTAATATGTGGATAATATATGTGAAATTTCTATGTGTTATAGATGTTACGCATGAATCATATTATAACACATTTAGAATATGAAATATATTTAAAATATATAATACAAAAATATATAATGTAATGTAAACATAATAATATAAATATAAAATAAAATATAAATATAATATATAACGTAAGTACCGATTCTAAATGCTCGGAGTAAAGAATTTTAAAATTGAAAGTAGCATTGTTCACCACCCTAAAAATGACTAAATGGACAACTAAAGCAGACTAATAACAGAAACCACAAAACTCCATCTATAAACATAAAACTACCAATTGCAAAACATAAACTATCAGTATGAGTCACACCTCATAACTTATAAACTGACAGCACAATCACTCCCTACATTCATAATACAAAAATAATCAAGTACAGAATGTAAACTTACTCCAGGTTGTCCAGGACGTGCACCGACCATATGCTGAGTCCCAATTACAACTCTGGGTGGTAGTCCCTTCTGTCCTGGTTGAGCAGGCGCCGCTGGCCTGACAGTATTCACATTGACAATCTGCACGTTGGCTGGCAGTATGGTTGTAGGACTTCCTACTATTGTCTGAGGGGTTCCAACAGTATGTGTAATAGGTTTTGCTAACGTCACAACTCCTGACATTCCCGATGTTGTCGTCGTACCAACTGCAGTGTTTACATGCGTGCCAGTCAATGTCATTGTGGTATTTACAGTCATTGGAACAGACACTACACCTGCACCTAGAGGAGTCCCTTGGGTAACATTTGGATTACCAACGGAAGTTTTTATTACTAAAGCTGTCCCAGATGGTTTCCCATGTTCAATACCAATGACACCTCCAATTTGTTTAGTTACATTACTTCCAGCTTGAGAATGGGTTTGAGACACTACACTTTGAACACTCGATGTTACTGCATTTAAAACAGTGTGTGAAGAAAGTGGAGCAAGACCCAAATTACCATTTGGGAGTGCTCCAGCCGGAAAGGCAAGTCTACTGTTTATATTTACTCCACCGGCGGTAGTCAAAGTCTGGCTGCCTGCGGGATAAACTATTTTGACAGCTTCATGTGACTTAGTTAGATTTGTGAGACTTGACTGGGTTGCACTGGAAGTTACTTGGTTTATATATCCACTAGCAGGAACTGCACCATGCAATGATGCAACAACTGTGTTCACAACATTAGAATGTACAACGTTACCACTCTGAATTGTGCTAGTAGTATTGGTTTTATTTGTGTCTGAGCTTAAAATAATATTCACGGATCCTGATCCACCGTTCGTCACACCATGTTTCTGTGTCGAGACAGTGCCCCCATTAGCTATTGCACTGTTCATATGATTTTGATTGACTGTAGCAGAGGGTACTTGCTGGCTGGAAACTGCAGGTGCTGTGGTAACTAACTGTGTCTCCAACGTTCCCACTATAGCATTGACTGCTGATTCATCGACGTCCGTACTGAGAGCTTCCTCCAGAAACTTGGCCGACGCCATTTTCTGACAATATCTACCTGCAAACTGAACTGCGCATGCGCCAAACTCACTTCGTACCCACAGTGCATTGCCCCTAACGTAAATTAAAAAGTGACTGCGGGATAGCGTTATGTTTACGATATCATCAAATAATCTCGTAGCCCAACTTAATCTTTCTGCATTACATACATTCCACTGCCTGCAAACATAATGTAAAAAATTTGTTAACATCATATGGTCTATATGCAGCATACTATTTTAAAATCGTGTAATCGCAAAACTTATTCCTAGGCACTGAACAGTCCATGTCAGCCGCCATAAACACTTGAAACTCACATTCCTCACATACGCAGTATTGAAAACACCTGAACGACTACAAGTGAGAGTGCACTGCAGACCTCGCCAAACGATAATGAAATATGAGAGTTTATTCAGAGTAGGTCATGCTTCAATTGAAATAACCTTGAATGTAAATATCACCTGTCATTGTAACCGATCAGTACTAACAAAACCGTTTCTGATAAATTTTATGAATATTTATTGAGACAATTAGAACATAATTTTAATTTTTAATTGTCAGTGATTAACATGTTACTACGAAGTATTACGTCTCAAAATGGAAACGCTTTAGTTCATATAAATAGCCGGCATATTAGATCCAGAGCAGCTTCATTGAACCTCAACACACCAACAAATTAAATTTAGAATCAAAATGTGTTTACATCCCATACAACTTGGAAAGGACCACGTTAGTTATGTAGATCATGTCACAATAGGACTGCGTAGCTTACACCACAAATGTCAATATAAATACGTAGTTGTAGCTACTTTTAGCGCTGTTAAATTATAGTTACGTTATACAGAGTACAGTAATTCTGTAAATAAATTAGCTTCGAAATGTATACAGTATTATAGAATTTATTCCGATCGTCGGGAATGTCCATATCCCAGAAGATCGGAATCCTTGATTTGCAGTGCTTTGAAAACCTCGAAACTCTCAGAATCTGTAGTTTGTTTTGTCAAGGGGCAATGCAAATTTCTTCAATAAAAACTATTTGTTCAACTGGGCAAAGTCATTATGTAATTATGAAATGTGTATTCGTTGCGGTGTATTTTGACACTCATGTCATTATCTCAAATAATACTGTTTAGTGTCAACAGTAGAATGAGTAGTCAGTGATTGTGAAGTCGTTGTTGTCGAATTGAGTATTCCCATTGAGGGATTGAAGAAAACAATAAAAAACGTTTAGATATCCAGCAACCGTGCAGAAATTGCACAAGGCACCTCTTGAATGTTAAGTGTACAGTGATGCTATATTATACTACTAAGATCTATAAAATGTGAATGTGTATGAATTACATTGCGAATTGTTGGTGGAAGGAGATCACTGAGGAATATAAAGGAAATTCACGTTTTACAAAGGCATAATTTGAGACAGGTGTTACGTGCCTCATTTAAAATTCGGGAATATTATGTCTGTTGTTTTGTGCCGTTCCGTAAGTCAAAGCTCTTTACAGCTAAATGTCAAATTCCCCATCTTTTTAGTTTTTACAGATTCATGGTGTATGTCACCAAGTCATAAGAAATTCCACCAATGTGCATTTATTATTCAGGGCACATACTTTTGTCTTTGAAATGTAACAAAACTGCTTACAGAGAGACTTAATCCAAATTGTTTGCAAGAGTATTGAGTTTAAGAAATCACGTTCTTGTACATGACTATCTCAATTATTTGAGAGACTGCTGTCAGTAATGATCTTCTAAAGTATTTTTAGCACACAGAATGTCTTCTCTTAATTTTTCAGATATTCGGTCAATTTGGATAAAATCTGACAAAGGACAGTTTCTAATCCAACTGAAGACATCTCATCTATTTTATTTACTGAGTTCACTGCAACAGATATTTGAAATCATATTCCCCCTAGTCATTTAAGGCTGTGTTCCTCAGTGTTTTACAGCCATGACCCAAATTAGGCTAATGGCTTTGTCTGGTGAGAGATAGATTATAAATTTAAAGTAAGAAGCATATATCAGTATAAGACATGTGACATTTTAATGATTGATTGAGGTAAACATATACGAGGTCTGTCCCAAAAGTAATGAGAGTGATTTATAATCAATTTTTTTATTGATCATACATGCAATTACAGTTTATCCCCTTCAAAATAGGCTCCCTGTGTTCGAATACAGCGATTCCAGCGTTGCTGCCACTCTTCATAGCAGTGGAAAAAGTCTTCGCTTGAGATGCTGTTCAAAGCCCTCGTTGCAGCTGCCTGGAGGTTTTCAATTGTCCCAAAATGATGTCCTTTGAGGTGGGGGTTGAGCTTGGGGAATAAAAAGAAATCGCACGGAGCCAAGTCAGGGCTGTACGGTGGGTGGGGAAGCGTTGTGATATTATGTTGAGCCAAAAATTCCCTCACAGCGAATGATGTGTGTCTTGGTGCATTGTCGTGGTGAAGGAACCACGTGTTTGCAATTTTTCTCATGTGCAGATCTTCCATAATTATTCGGTGGACGTCCGTTTTCGTTAGTCCTATCTCCTCTGCCATTAACCGCACACTCAAACGTCGGTTCCTATCCAGAATAGCCTTTACATGAGTCACATTGTTCTCAGTTCTTGAAGCTGAAGGATGCCCTGCGTGCTGTTCATCCTCAACGCTCTCCCTTCCGTCCTTGAATGCCTTGTGCCACCTGAGGACTTGGGCTGAAGACAAAACAGTATCCCCACAAGCTGTCCTCAAAACTGCAATGTTTCGGAACCAGATTTTTTGAGTTTCGCGCAGAACTTGATCGCGTAACGCTGCTCCAGACTCTACATTTTCACCCGTGACAAGACACAAAAACTACTACGCACTTTGCTAGCGTACCGACTGCTACAAAGGCACGGACTCAGCTGAGGAAGGTCAAACTGTATACCTGGGTTCCCCCTCCACCTGCCTTGACCACCACTTTCCTTTCCTGGCCCTTCTGCACTGCGCAAAAAAATCACTCTCATTACTTTTGGGACAGACTACATATGCTTGACATCCTTCTACACAAGCCTGAATTTAGTACTCTTGACTCCTCTTATGGCTGTTACACATACCTGAATCAGTCTTTATGATCTTGTAAATTTGAGTTTTTCTGTGTTTTGTGAGGTATTCCTTAAATTGAGAAAATTTTGCCAACCATACAGTAACTTAAGCCATAAAGGTGATATTTTTGTTTGGCTCATCCAATAACTTTTTGCTGAGAGGCTGGCAACCCTAGTAGTAAACTGTATCACATTTGTAACATTGTCAAGCAAACATTGTTGCAGTTTCACTACAAGTGATTACAATGACCACAAAGTACTGCTTGTGATACACTTATCAAAGTAGTGTGAGTTACTAATATGTAGATTCATGAAATTCTTTTGCAACCCATGGGTTGGCACACACTACTTTAAGGCAACACAAGATTATCCACAGAGTAGCTGAAACCAAGTTCATATTATTATGAAACTACTAATGCATGTAATGAGTGTCATTACCTATCAGCACTTGAAGATGACGACACTACATTACCATGAAAAATTGGGATCTGTAGGTACTTAAATTAGAATAAATTAATTTTTTTCTCTCATGGCTTGACATCCCTAGTGGGCCTAGGACTCCTCTGGATGAATGATCAGCCCGTTGCAGAGACCACTACCTGAAAATACACAACACGCACAAGAGCCCAGACATCCATGCCTCCCAGTGGGATTCAAGCCCGCAGTCCCACCAAGGTAGCGGATGTAGGCCCGTGCTTTAGACTGCACAGCCACCAGGATCAGCTCACTAAATTAATACTGTGTTACACTGAAACTGTAATCTAATTCAATGCATCTCTGCTCCTTTGCTTTCTACTGACCTCCGTACACCTTGTTTTCAATACTGTGACAGCAGCCACATGCTATTTATTCTATGTATGTAGTGGACATTTTTTGCATCCTACATTGTGTCAGTGCAGTAAAAATAATTGTAATTTTATTCATTTTCCATTAATCCCATTGGGAGTACAATCATGATGACTAGGGCCCTATAGAAACACCTATGCCAAGTAAGTGTCTCTGGAAATGGCAGGAAAAGCCCAAGCTGGCAGTTGTCCAGCATAGCCATCAAATCCTACCCATCATAGGATGGGAGGGTGAAGGCAAGTATCCGGCGCCTTAAAACCAGACTTCTCGGCTAAGGTATGGTAACCCTGACAGAAGAGTCCCTAGTCCTCCAGGTTGGGGGTTGGGCATGAGGCCAGCCACCTAGCCCCGGAAAAACTTTACTGCTAAACAGTCTCAACCAATAAATGCCAGATGAATTAATGGACAAAGACCAAAGCGAGTTAAATGGAATACAGACCTATGGTTGAATATTGGTACGTGGAACGTCATGACAATGCTGAAACCAGGTAAAATGAATGAAACTGCTGAACAAATGCTATGCACACAACTACAGATCATCGCACTGCAAGAAATAAGATGGAAAGGATATGGACAAATTAAGAAGAATACATATTCTTTATACTACAGCTGCTCTGAACAAGCCACCAGACATTTTGGAACTGGATTCATGGTTAAAAAAGAAATTGAAAAGAATATTATGTCCTTTACTGCAATTAATGAGAAAATATGTACAGTCAGACTCAAAGGAAAATTTCATAACATAACATTAATAAATGTCCATGCCCCAACTGAAGAGAAAACAGAAGAAGAAAAAGAAAAATTTTACGATAATCTTCAAAGAACATACAAGAGAGTACCGAAGCATGATACTGTATTGATTTTAAGAGATTTGAATGCCAAAATAGGTAAAGAGAAAGCCTATGAGAATGTTACAGGAAAGCATACGATACATGAAGTATCAAACCAAAATGGAGAATTGGTCTGCAACTTTGCAATTGAGAATAACATGACAGTCATGAGCACTCAATTCCAACATAAAACAATTCACAAAGGAACCTGGACCTCACCCAGTTTTACTACAGTAAACCAAATTGACCACGTACTTATAAGCACAACCAAGAAAAGAACAGTACAGGACATAAGAACTCTACAAGGATTAAACTGTGACTCTGACCACTTTCTCGTTAAAACCATAATAAAACAACGATTAATAACAAAGCCCAGAGGAAATATAGATAACAGAAAGAAGTGGAACTTGGACAATGTCCAAAACCCATTAATATTAAAACAATATAGGCAAAAGATTTATGAAAAGTTTCTCCAAAAAAGGCAACAAGTAGACATAAACCAAGAATGGGAAAACATAAAAAATTTTATATTGGAATCAGCCGAAGAAACAATCAAAATACGGGAAAAGAACATACGTAATGAGTGGTGGGATGAGGAATGCAAAGCGGCCATTTCAAGAAAAAACATCACAAGAAGGAAATGCTTACAAAAAAGAACTAGAGCGAATCAAGAACAATATAAGCAAGTGAGAAAAGAAGCTAATAAGATCTGCAAAGAGAAAAGGAAACAATGGATAAATAATAGGAAAAAACAAGTAGAAGAGGCACATAAATGGAACGACACAAGAAAATTTTTTAAAGATATATGAGCCTTCCAAAATGACAGATCTTTCCTTATATTTGCTTGTAAAGATGAAAATGGGACACTAAAAACAGACAAACAGGAAATAATGAACAGATGGAAACAATACTTTGCTGATCTTATGAAAACCAATAACAATATCGACAACCAAGTTCAAGAAGTACATACCATAGAGAACAACACAGAGATAGAACTGCCGACTTACAAAGAAGTAAGCAACATAATAAACAAGGTGAAAAGGAATAAAGCTCCAGGCACAAATAACATACCAGCTGAACTGGTAAAGTATGGAGGATACATACTAAAATATGGAATGTATAACTTAATATTATTAATTTGGAGCAAAGAACAACTACCTATGGAATGGCTTCAAGGAATTATCCGTCCAATATATAAAAAAGGAGAAAAAACTATATGCTCTAACTACAGACCAATCACGTTATTAAACATAGCATATAAGATATTCACAATAATATTGAACAATAGGTTGTCCAAAATAGTGAATCCAAATTGAGTGACATCCAATCAGGTTTCAGACCAAACAGATCGACACTCGATAACATATTCATAGTACGTCAAACCCTTGAAAAATGCTATGAATATAATATAGATCTCCATAATATGTTTATCGATTATACACAAGCATTTGACTCAATTAAAAGAAATAAAGTGCTAGAATGCCTAATTCAATATAATATATCAGCAAAACTACAAAAGCTCATAGCACTAACACTTACAGGAACAAAGGCAATAGTAAAAATAAATAATGAATTTACTGATAAATTTGACGTGCAAACAGGGGTCAAACAAGGAGACCCACTATCAGCTACCCTCTTCAGCACTGCCATGGACTCTATATTAAAGAAAATGGAACTGAGAGGAAACATCTCTACCAGACTAAAGCAATGCACTGCTTATGCAGATGATATTTTAATAACCACCAGAATGGCACAAGCAATGACAGATACATTTGTGAAATTAAAAAACGAATCACTAAAATGCGGCCTAATAGTAAATGTACATAAAACAAAATACATGAAATGTACCAGGAGACAAGATCAACTAACACCTATAAATACTGAAAATAAAGAACTTGAACAAGTTAACCCATTGGCATACTACTTTTTATAACACATGGCACACCTATAAATACTAATTTTTAGGCAAAAATGGCAATTTTGTACATTTATATTTTGTTCATGCAAAATTAATTTTTATTGACTTCAATACATACCCCTGTTGTGCTGTGATGTTGGGTTGGTCTCTGAATTGCGTCTCACAGCCGGCTGTGTATTAATGGACCTAGCGAGCCCGGCTGTCTCACAGACGTCCGTGTATGCCAATGGGTTAAATCATTCAAATACCTTGGGTCCATCGTTAATACAGACAATACAATGGAAGGAGAGAGAAAAGAAAGAATAGCCATAGGAAATAAAGTCTACTTTGCAAATAAAAAGATGTTTCAAAGCAGGCTCATATCGAAAAGGGCAAAGTTGAAACTATACTATTCGGTGATTAGACCAATAGTTACATATTCATGCGAGACATGGATATTAAAAGAAACCACAATTAATAAATTATTGGTATTTGAAAAGAAAATCTTAAGAAAAATATTCGACCCAAACAAGGAAAATGGTATATGGCGCATAAAAACTAATCAGGAGCTGGATGAAATAATAAAACGTAAGAACATAATAAACTTCATCCGAGCACAAAGACTGAGCTGGCTCGGTCA
>Ga0268261_10002661_pt1 | contig 12866 bp, 11 predicted proteins | sample TergutNc150P1_FD_190353 | JGI IMG/M metagenome (GOLD analysis project Ga0268261, IMG submission 190353) | Nasutitermes corniger P1 segment gut microbial community from laboratory colony in Florida, USA - Nc150 P1 (SPAdes) (version 2) | ecosystem: Host-associated > Arthropoda: Insects >... | reverse complement strand
AAAGAGTCCTCTTCTTGTTGAATGCAGCTTTAGCCATAGCAATCCTACACTTAATTTCACAAGTACATCTTCCATCATTTGTTAAAATGCTACCCAAATATTTAAAAGATTCCACATTCTACAGTTGTTTGCTCATTTGCTCTGCGCTTCAATTCGCTACTGATGATGCTGCTTCCGGCATCAGAGGAATTTTTATCGAAGTTTCCTTCTTCTAGATATCTCTCTTCGTCTGGTTCCTACCCTCTTGACCTGTCCGGTGTGGGACACCCTGCTGGTAGCAATGCTACCGCCGGCCTAGCTCTCAGGGTTACTGGAACTCGCAAGTGACCCATTCAGAAGAAATAAATTTTTGCTTCGTGTTCTTTTTGAGAAAGTCTCATGAAGTAGCTGTGAAAATAGTCACTGTGCTCTCCTTTAATATATCAGTTGCACCCTGAAGTATAGAATGTGTGTAACGTACCCTGTGCGGGCAAAGTTAACCCAGAGGGATGTCATTGTCTCCACCATGTCTTCATCCTCTGGTGTTAGTTTCAAGTTTGGAAACAGGTGGTTTTGTGGGAACAGGTACAGCACATCGTCCAGATGAACAGGGCCTGCAATTCAAAGTAATATTAATACCAACTTTCGATGTAAACATGAATGATAGGAGTTGGATAGGTGCAGTGTAAATGTAATCAACAAATTCCATGGGGCAAGTGGAGGTATGAGCCACCCCTAGAATATTAGAGAATCCAGGGTGGGCTGAATTGGACATGGTGAGTACCATATCATTTATTCAAGCCAACCTGCAACACAGCACTTTTGCATCTAGCATTCTCTGTAGGATGGTGAGTGCTAAAGGAATAGACATGGCACTAATACAGGAACCGTTTTATCGCGAGGGCTGTATTAGTGTTCCGAATATTCCAGGATATACCCCGTTCTCCGCGAGTGGAACAGTTAGACCTCGAGCTTGTATCCGTACGAGGAACGAGACAGCTTGGATTCTACCAGGATTCTCTTGTAGGGACCTGGCAGCAGTCCTTATAAAATACAATGAGGAAGGAGCAGAATGACGCTTAGTTGTATGTTCTGCATACCTGCCCTACGATTTCGAGGATCTTCCTCCGTCAAAGGAACTTGAGGAACCCATACGATATTGTGAAAATGAAAACCTCTGTCTAGTTGTAGGGTGCGATTTCCATAGTTTATGGGGCAGCACCAATTGCAACAGTGGAGGGGAGGGTCTGGTGGAATTTCTAAATTCCTCGAATTTGGAGATTCTAAATCGGGGATATGAGCCCACCTTCTTCAGTGGCGGCAGGTTAGAGGTGATTGACATTACCCTAGGGTCCCTTAGGCTCCTAGAAAGCATCATAGGCTGGGAGGGTTCGTCAGAGCCCTCCCTGTCAGATCATAGACACATTCTGTTTCCTCTACGGGGCTTTGTACCAGTACGCCTAATCAGGAACCCTAGGGGCACCAATTGTGGCTCCTTTAAAGGGGACCTGCAAGATTGACTGGAGAGGGGCCCTGAGATGGACATGAAATATGAAGCTGCATTTGGGGGCTTGCAATTCATTAGGTTCATCAGGCCCTTCTCTCAGCTTATGAGGATAATTGTCCTCTTAGAAATGTTAAGTCAGTTAGGCAATCTCTGAAGTGGACTGTGGAATTGGAATCTCTCAGAAGGGAAGTGAGATGGCTCTTCAATAAGTGCCGATCAGATAAGAATCCGCACAGTTGGAAACTTTATAGAGGGGCATGGCGGAATTACAGGAAGGAGGTAAGGAAGGCTTCTAAAAATGCTTGTAGGACCTTCTGTAACTCCATAAATGACCTGCCTAGGTCAGTTAGGTTACATTGGGCTCTTTCTAGGGACCCTAAAATTAAGCTGGGATCTTTGGTGGCTCCTTCAGGTGGGCGTACGCGGTCCGAAGGGGAAACTTTAGAGCTGTTGCTAACCTCACATTTTCCCAATTCGGGGGTTACACTGGAGGTAGCGGCCCCTGCGACCGCCCTCCTGGCCAGACGTACCGACTGGAGGTTGGCTGCTAGGGTGATCACCTACAGAAGGGTAGAATGGTCTATAGATTCTTTTGGCCCATATAAAAGTCCAGGGGTGAATGGTATATTCCCAGCCATGCTGCAAATGGGACGGGAGGTTGTCATTCCATACCTGGTCAGAATATTTCGTGCCTGCCTGGCGACTGGCTATGTTCCTGCCATATGGCGACAGGTTAAGGTAGTGTTTATACCTAACCCCGGTATGAACTCTTACAGCGGGCCTAGAAATTATAGACCCATCAGTCTCACATAGTTTCTTCTTAAAACCATGGAGGGGCTGGTGGATAGGTATCTAAGAGACGAAGCACTGGCACTTGAGCCATTGCATCCTAACCAACATGCTTATCAGGCTGGAAAATCGGTGTAAACGGCTCTTCATCAGCTCGTACGTGTTGAGAAGGTGCTTGACCAGCAAGAGACGGCCTTGGGTGTCTTCTTAGATATAGAATGGGCATTTAATAATACCCGCTATGACACCATGTGTGATGCTCTTGTCAGGCATGGTAGTGAATACAAGTACACCATCGTGCGGTGGATTAGAGCCACCGTGGAGGACCGCGTGGCTGTCGTGACCCTTGGTGTTTGTCCACGAGGCTCACGATATCCAGGGGCTTCCCGCAGGGGGGTGTGTTGTCACCACTTCTGTGGTGCCCGGTGGTAGATGGTCTCCTCGCCAGGCTCAGTGGAAGTGGGGTTTTTATTCAAGGATATGCAGATGACTTACGTCTTCTCGCGGTGGGAAAATTCCCAAGCACAGTATCAGGACTCATGTAATGGACCCTTTCAACTGTAGAGATATGGTGCAAAGAGGTCAGACTGTCGGTCAATCCTGATAAGACGGGATTCGTTGCATTTACTAGAAAAAGGAAACTCCCGGGGTTCTTTGAACCACAATTTTTCGGGGTTAAATTAAGTCTCTCAAGGTCGGTCATGTATCTGTGGGTTATCCTGGATTCTTGGTTGACCTGGAGAGAGCATGTGGAGGTCAAGGTGACGTAGGTTCATAATTTGTTGTGGGCCTGTAGGCGGGCATGCGGGGCAGGTTGGGGTCTGAGACCCATGTGGTCCATTGGCTCTACGTCGCCATCGTCTGGGCGACCATCTCTTTTGCATCCTTAGTATGGTGGCCTGGCTGCCAAACGGCTGGTGCCGCGAAGAAGCTTAGCAAAGTACAAAGACTGGCATGCTTAGGGATAACGGGAGCGATTCGTACAACTTCTACTGGTGCTATGGAGGCGCTCGTTGGGCTCCCTCCGCTGGATCTGGTGATACAGGGGGAGGCAAGGTCGGCGGCACACAGCCTCTGGAGTTTGGGGTGTTGGTCGTACCTTCACCTCCAACGAGGGCACAGTTGCATATTGACTGGACTTCAGAAGTCTGATCCCATATTTAATATGAGGGTCGACGTTATGAAGCCGGTCTTTAATCTAGAACCCAAATATGGGGTCACTATGTTAACTAGAGTAGAATGTAGCACAGGCCCTGGGACTCCTGCGGTTAAAGTTCTTGTCTGGTTAACGGATGGCTTTGGAGGGGACCGGGGCTGGGGTCTGTGGGCAATCTGCAAACAGAAGGCTCAGTATCTCTCTAGGTAAACGTGCCACAGTCTTTCAGGCTGAGGTATATGCGATACTAGACTTTGTTCATGAAATTCAAACTCAGGATCGGCCAGAGAAATATGTTAGTATTTGCTCTGATAGTCAGGCGGCTCTGAAAGCGCTTCAGGCTGCTGAAAAAAAGTCTCGTTTGGTATGACAGTGCCAGCAGGCGTTGAATGATATTTCTACCTGACATGCTGTGGGGCTATATTAGGTCCCTGGGCATGCCGGAGTGTGAGGAAATGAAATGGTCGACAAGCTCACAAGGAGTGGTTCTGTTCAGCAGTTTGTTGGACCTCAGCCTTTCTTGGGGGTCTCTAGACAGAATATAAGAAGAAAGATGAAACACTGGATGGAGAAACAGCATCTGACATTGTGGCGTGGTCCCTGTAGTACACAGAGACAGGCTAGGGAATTGATCTCTGGTCCTAATCTGGCTACAGGGGCTTGATTACTGTCCTTTAATAGGACACAAGCCAGGGTTGTTATTGGCCTGCTCACTGGACATACGTGTAACACCATGAGAAGACATCTACATATAATGGGGCTAAGTAATAACCCCATTTGTAGGAAATGTGGTATTGAGGAGGAAACCTCAGTCCACGTTCTGTGTGAGTGTGAGGCCTTGTCCTCACTCAGATATATATATCTGGGTTCCTTCTTTTTGGACCCGGAAGACATTAGGGTACTAGGTATGGGGGCCATCTCGAAATTTTGCTGAAGGAACAGGGCTTCTATTACCTAGTACGGAATATGGGGCACAAGGGGCCTGTCTTAAAGCCTAAGTGCGTCGGGCCCAGAAGGGCTCGAACCCAAACACTATTCTATTCTATACTAGGGTTTACAATGGGCTGGACACGTACAAAGACTCCCTCTCAACCATATACCCAAAAAACCATGGAAGCTGAGTTTACTAGCAGTCTACCAGTGGGGAGAACCAGCTTTAAATTGGAGGAAGGTGTACAAGAATGTGCTGCCAGAATTCTCCGGTGTCACAACTGGCAGCTGACAGCACAGAATAGAACAGTTTGGAGGCATAAATTATGTGAGTCCAAGAGTTGGCTATGGGATGTAGTGCCATAAGATGGATGGATGGATTGATACAAGCATTGTCTTCTTGGTGTCGTAAAGACCTGCATCAGTAAGACTCTTTATTTCATTGCTTGCAATGCGGATAAAGGAGAGTGTTAAAGAAGAGATGCTGATAAAATACAGTGGGGTTTGCTGGAACGAACGTAAGTGGTTCTAGAACCTCGTTCTTTACAGCGTCTGTTTGTTACAGCAGACATTGAAATACGTGTATTTAGGGGTACTCCATTCCTGGCCAACAGCCTAGTGAAAAATGACCATCCAACTGCTTAACCTAGAGATTCCCTTCGTGACCTGTGCACTTTTTATTTCTTCCTTATGTTTTAAAATTGTACTGATTGTTGATTTAGCCATACCATATTTAGCACTTAGATCTCCTACACTTTTTCCACACTCTTGCTTGGAAGTGATTTATTTCTTAATGTCTAAGTTAATTGGCTTTCTCACTCTGTTTTTCTTGCTCATGGCTAAAATTATATTGCAGAATAATTAACAAAAAATATTTTCACTGCTGAAGGCACTACTAAGCAGATAACTGAAATAAACTGATGACTGTACCCTGCAAATGATAACAAATATGATGACTGATGCTCTAATCAAAGAACGAAGGCCCGACACGTCATTCGCACGTGCATGCTACTTCGGACAATAGTAATCCTCCGTGTTTGTTGTAGCATCTGTTTTCGTTGTAGCATACCCAACTGTATTTGGGCTTAAGGGAGTGGAAGTAGGAGGAGAATGTAGACAATTGCATCATGTGATGGGGTTTGTGGCTGCTTGCCAAATATTGTTGTGATGATCAAATGAAGGTGGATGAGGTGGGTTGGGGCATGTGGCATGCATGGGAGATAAATATGTACATTGTTTGGTGGGAACATCTGAAGGAAAGAGACTACTTGGGAAACCTATGTGTAGATAGGCAGTTAATATTAAAATTGATCTTGAAGAAATGGGGCGTTGGCAGGGTGGGGAGGGGGCTTTCTGGGCTGGATACATCTCCTATAAGGGGAAGTAGTGAACACCAGGCATTTTCAATATCAGTACTATATGCTGGTGAAAAGTTAGCTTTATGCTCCAGCCGCATTAATCCATGGGAAATGGCTTCTTTTGTTCATTGGTTGGGCCACAGCTGTCCTGGTGATGAACACGGCAGACCCTCTTTCTGCAGACTGAGCCGTGGTCATCCAGTGCTTAGCCATTTACTGTACCAAGCTACCAGAGCTCATATAATGTCATGTACAAATGAGTATTAAGATTGTAACGCTTCATCTATTTTGTGTGTGAGCATGTGGAGGTGTGCACGTGCTCAGTTTTGTGTTCTGAAATGAAACAAAGAAGTAGCATTCTCTTACAGCTCATTGCAAATATTTTGCATGTTCTACAAACTGTAAACACTCACCTATGTCATATGTTGAATTCATGAACAGACTAAGGAAGCTGTTACTACCACGATAGTCAAAGTTGTAGTAGTAGACTGTTGCCCCTCTCTTAGAATGAAACCTCACGGCTGAATTCATCCCAGCGAAGAAAAATAGATCTGTAAACATCTGTCATAGAAACAATCTACTTCAATGATGTATTCAAAGAGAATGCATGAACGACATTTAACCTGTGTCATAGAATAGCATATTGTGTTTGTATTTGCTTTGACTGTAGTTGTGAAATGTAAAGTTGTCCTTGTGCATTTCCTGAAGATATATGAATTAGTGGAGGTATAGCACCAAGCATTCTTAACATTGAGTGGGCAGCCTCAAGTTCTGGCTGCTCTACCCCCTTGGAGCAAATCCCTGTTATGAATTAGTATTAAAACAGATCTTAAGGAAATTGTGCTGATGATGGAGACTGATTCGTTGTGTGTGATCTTGTGTAGATTGTAATGAAATTTTGGTTTCATGAACACGTTGTTATTTCTTGACTGTTATTATCTGAAAAAGGATTATTCACTATGCAGTTACTACATTGCATACATTACAACATTACAAACCTTAAACTGGAAGTGAATATGGCATATGAGAAGTGTTACAGTTTATAAGTGAAAACAAGCATAAATTTCAGCCAAACACTGGCTAAATGAACTGTTTCCATAAATCTCCCAAATTAACCAATTTGAATCACTGTTGTGCAACAATAATCACAAGTAAATTGAGAACTGGAAATAAAAATGATTCTCAAAGTATATACATGGGTGAGTTACACAGTGTCTAGAGTCATTATTTGAATTTTGTTGTGTTGGCTGTACTCCAGTAGAGGGCATACAGAAACTTGTGGCTTACTAGTCTAAATGTACTGAAAATAAAGGTGATTATGTGGCAAAATGATGCTGCTGTACAGACTGTAGTAATATTATACTGTGTGCTGAGCTGTTCAATTTAAGGAGCTGATTGTTCAGTTCTGTATCACAAGAGCCTGCCATGGGGTCCTAAGTTAGGCAGATGAATCAAGTGCATGTCCCTGTAATGATCATAAAATGTAAATCATTTTGCATTAGATTTTACATATTAATTTTCGTATTTTTTTGGATTTGTATGTTGAATTGGTTACAGTTAGATTCCATTCACTTCCTCATTGCGAAACAAACGATCGCTCACCGTTGCAACTCAGCGCTTATTTGTCAGTTCCCCATTCTTTCGAAGCATTTAACCCCAACTCTGACGCGATCAGTTTGTCTCAACTGTAAAATATGTTTATGTATCATTTTGCTCTAATATAAACCCCCGCTTTTTGCTGACGTGTAATTCACTGGAAGAAATTGCTGTTCGCCAGTCACTACGTATCTACAAGACTCTAGGAACGATAATTATTATACAAAGTTCAATATTGATTATGATGTGGCATCGCTTCTTCATACTACAAGGTAAGCCGAATTGACTGAGTTAATTTTCTGTATTCCAAATTAATTCGAGTGAAACACTTTTGTAATATAATTCGGACGATCTGAACTAAATTCTAAATTCATATTTATTCGGGTTTATACAAGAGCAAGATAATTATTTTATCTTTCTTGTTTTATCATTTATCATCCCCTTCATATCTGTACTATAGCATTATCATCATTGATTTACAATATATAGACTATCTATAGTCAAGTGTGATTTGGTCAGTTACTTGTCTCCAGGTATATAGCACACTGTCAGTATTTACTGACTGGTGGCAGTTACTACCTTTTATCAAGATATCAGTGTTACGAACCCCTGACGCTACTTGTATATTTATGTCCCATAGGGTATCACCAGTAAAACCTAGTCTCCTCCAAATTAGGGCATTATATCCCATACCCAACTCACTTAACTGTATTATCTATCTGTGGGCCACCCCAAATCCCTTTTGTTGGTCTGACTAAAATTTTGTATTTAACTTGTTTTTTCCATGCCTTCTCTTTACTACATTCTCTTAAGCACCCTATATTCTCTCAGTTAAACTGAGCGTTTTTACTGTGTCACATCATACCTGATGGAAAAACTGAGCAAACTGCACAGATTTGAAAGGCAATAGCACAAGCCTCAGAACTGTCCTTTTCAGTCTTTCACACAGAGAACTGCGCAGTTCACCCAGGGTATTCCACAGTTTCCTCAGTTTACCTGCCAACGCCAAAATTACATCATCTCAAGGCACATCCATTTCTAGCAATTCATTCAATAGATGAGTATTGCATGACTTATTCCTTTTCAAATACCACTTATTACTCCACATTTTTACGTTCTATTTTCTTCTTGTCAGATAACATTATGGCTGATGTGGCTAGCAAACAGCAAACAACAGCCTTGTTTTTATCCACCATAGTCACATGCACAAGTAGACAAACAGAACTGACAAAGAAACTGACAAATCTGATGGGAAACGTGTGCTGTGATAGAGAACATTCAGTTCAGTTTTTTTTGCAGTTTTTTTTACACAGTTAAACTGCGCAGTTTAACATAGAGTGTATGGGGCCCTTTAGATTTAATGACCCAAATAATATGCAGTGAATCCTACAGATTATGAAAGTTCTCATATTTAAGTTTCTCCATCCTTCTCTTATTTTGCCTTTTATAACTTACATATTCCCCTCAGTATCCTGTTATCAAGTACCATTGATCTCAGTATTTCCCTTACCATAACAGACCCAAGTTGTATGCTTATGCTAAATTTTATATTATATAAACAAAAAGGAAATTATTTCTTACATCTGTAGCACTTGAGAAAACTGCAGCACTATTTGATTTGTCTCTGAAGTAGAATTTCTGGATTTTTTGAACCACATCCTTGGCAACGGATTTGTCCTCAGGGTCAGAAAGCAGTGTCGTTATGAGAAAATTGTCCTCTAACTTAGAATCCGATTCCTGTGGCCAACCTGTAATGCAGAAAGTATCAGTTGTTGTTGTGACCTTGACCACTGCGATATAATTGCACTGGCAAATGTAACAATATTATAGAGCACCAGTAACAACAACAACAATGGCAATTACACCACCACCACCAACATCAACACCACTACTGCCAGCACTGCCGCCACCGCCACCACCACCACCACCACCAGCGACAACAAGAACATTATTAGTACTTGTAGTAATAGTAGTGTTAGTAGTGGTGGTAGTTGTGCCAGTAGTAATTGTAGTGGTGGTGACAAGAAAGATATCTACTACTACTCTTATGACTGCTGCTACTACTACTACTACTAAATATAAGCAACCTGATGGGAAATGAAACTCTAGCCTATTGGCATGCTTTAGTACTCAATGTGAGAAACATCATGTATGTGTCTGCATTAACACATACCATCCATAAACATTATGTATGTGTCTGCATTAGCACATACCTTCCAGAAACATCATGTATGTGCCTGTATTAGCACATACTGTCCATAAACATCATGTATGTATCTGCATTAACACATACTGTCCATAAACATCATGTATGTGTCTGCATTAACACATACCATCCATAAACATCATGTATGTGTCTGCATTAACACATACCGTCCATAAACATCATGTATATGTCTGCATTAGCACATACCTTTCAGTAATATCATGTATGTGTCTGCATTAGCACATACCTTCCATAAGAACAGCAACTAAAGGACCAAAATGTATGATCTACACAGTGGTTGTTATTGATCATACTGCAATGGCAGGAAAATTGTACATGGGTGAGTCAGACACTATCTGGAACAAGTTTTAGAAGTTTATTTTGTTGGCTATACTAATCACTTGTAGCCTGGCTGACTAAGTTCACTGATAATAATTGTAATTATCAACGGTACAGACTCAAATACAGAATGTTATTTTGTTTTAAAACAGGAATACAAGTAATGACTTAGATCAATCAAAGCACTAAGCTCTGATGAAGATGGGCATTTGGCAACTGCTGTCTTGCTGGATCGCAACATAACAGATTAGGAAAAATAATGTTTTGCTTTCAAGTTAATTACTGTGGTTCAGAACAGTTTCAAATTACATGCCCTGCTAGCGACAATAACTGTTTCAGTTCCAAGATGACAGAAATTTATTAGACGTTTTTGATGTAAAAGTTTTGTCTCACCTGCTTGGGAATGTTCTGGATAAAAGGCTGTCATAAATGCTCCGTCACTTGATGTTAACCCCACCATCCACGGCACAGGTGCTAGGTCCTTACTGAGCAATATATTCTTGGGGTAGTCGGTTAGGAACGCTTCATCTCCTTCCCCAAGGTGGTTCTCAACAACTGGTGTGAACTTCATAAAGTTATGTGTGTCATCCTGGAAAGTAAAATGGCATGTCAACATCAAATGTACCAGTATGAATTGTGATCTATATTAGTATTCTAAACTTGGCCACTTGCACATTATTAACTCTTTACTAGGAAGGCATATTGAGAGAGTGCAAGCAAATCACTCTCAGTAATAGAAGAAGATGAGTGGCAGTTCCTCTCCCTGACCTCCACAATGCATACAGAATATTTAGGCGCCAACTGAATCCCAAAGATTCTGAACCCTGTCACCCTTGCTTGGAGTTGAACCTTGAACTCAAAGCTTTATTTCTTTGGTATTAAAATATATTTCCTTTATAAAAAATCTCTCTTTTCTGAACTACATTTCAGCATGATATTATAGGGGTATATACTCGATTTCCTTGATCACACTATGATAACTAAAGTTGGGTGATGTTCCCATTGACCAGTAGTCAATGTCCAAATGTGTGGATCACTCTTCCTATCAATAAGACAATTAAATGTATGCTTCTGCATAAAAAGGAAGGTGTTTGAAGTATATCGTATAAATGGACTGAATTTTCTCTTAGAAAGATGTGATTCAGTACTGGGAAACTTCATCACCAGGTTTGAAGTTGGAAATTTCTTCATCAGCCGTTCCGAAATCTGCTCACAAACATATCTGCTATCAAAGTAATCAATTCACACAACACCTTCCCCAGGAGAAACTAAGCTGAAATAAATAATTCTGATTTGTTAAAATATTAAGCCTTACTGCATTGTATGTGTAATGTAATATGGCCGGAGGAAAGGCATGTTGCTTTTGTGAAGTTATTAATTTTGTAAATTCAAAGACTGGATTCTTTCAAGCACTGTATTTAACCTTTTGGCACTGGAGATTTACATATAAATTTTAGCACACCTGTATATAAAATGTGAATAATACATGAACCAAAAAATGTAGCATTATGAAATAAACGGCATTTTGAAGAGAAAAACGGAGAGTGTGCAGCATGTTTAAAATACTCGGTACTTATATTTATTGAAAAAAAATATATAAAATGCAACTTCTGGAGGGTAGTAGTACGCCCGTCCTATATATACAGGACGCACGGTTCTTAAAGGTTAAAGTCAATGTAAGCAGGTTAATTTTTGCTTGCTGGTTTGCTGTGTTCTACATGGTAGTTGTTTGTCTTATTGCTGTTTAGCTTCATATTATATTCAGCATGCCTGTGGCCACTTACTTTAATGGCACGGTCTGCACTGTACAACTTGTATGCATCCTTTTTCCTGAGACAGGAGATAAGGTCTTTGCTTGGGTGAGCAGGACATTCAAACAGCCCTGCCACTTGCTGTGCAAGAACCTTTGCCCTTCCTTTAGGTGTAAGAGCCCAAGGACATGTAGCAGTGCCACTCTGGGATATGGAGCGGTGGAATAAACCTGTAAATGGAAACATCTTACCTGGAGTAAAGTCAACAGTCCGAAAAGTGGTCATTTCCAATTCAAATTGCTGTCTTAAGTGTATATTGTGAATAGTGTTTCTTGATTTCAAACTTTTTCCATGTTCTGAATGTTGCATTCTTTCTTTTGGGTGATTTGCTGGCGTCTGAATTGTATTTGCCTACGTTTCGGGAAGAAGGGACACACCGGGTGTCCCTAAATGTCGGCAAATAAAATCCAAACGCCGGGGAATTGCTCAAAAGAAATAGTACGACGAGACTGTGTTTGTTTTAGCTTGTGTGTGCAGCAGTCATGCTGAGCAATAAAAGAACAAGAAGCAGATAGGATAACTGGTGCTTGTCAAGATTTATTATGACTGTGTTGCAAATAGGAGCAAACAGTTGCATGTGTAATATTCTGTCATTTTTGCTAAGTGAAATGTAAGAAGCATTTTGATGCTTTTAAAGCAATTACATGCTATTTATAGAAAGAGATAACGTTTATTTGCTTAATTCAGCACTATGTGATGAAGGTGAGGTCCCTGATACATGCTTAACCCCTGTTGGTTCTTAAGCTTCATGTTCTGAATGTTTTATGACCACAAAAATAGAGTCGATAGTACACATTTGATAAGAGTATGGATGCAACACAGAGCTGTTCTTTCCACAGTAGTCAAGAGAAATTTATCTCCTACTGCAGAAAGTTGAACCATGGTCGTCTAGCTAGAATGACTGAGTAAACTTGGCTGTGCTTTTTATAAGATTTTCACTGTTTGTCACTTCGTTTCCATGCTTGGGGTAAGGCTGGGCGACAGTTTTGGTACTTCTTACCTTTGCTGGCAGGTGAGAGCATGTGCAGGTGAGTGCTGGCACCACCTGCACTCTCACCAAATATAGTGACGCTGTTCGGGTTTCCACCGAACACTGCGATATTGTCACGCACCCAGCGCAGTGCTGCCACTTGATCTTTCATTCCATTGTTACCAGGACACACTGCATCTTCAGTACTTAGGAATCCTGTGAACA
>Ga0268261_10002660_pt1 | contig 12868 bp, 10 predicted proteins | sample TergutNc150P1_FD_190353 | JGI IMG/M metagenome (GOLD analysis project Ga0268261, IMG submission 190353) | Nasutitermes corniger P1 segment gut microbial community from laboratory colony in Florida, USA - Nc150 P1 (SPAdes) (version 2) | ecosystem: Host-associated > Arthropoda: Insects >... | reverse complement strand
TTGCTTGGGGCTCACAAAAGGGCCGTATAATTAGCGGAGGTAGAAAGAGATGGAGGGAGCGAGAGAGTGCTATTGTGATGTGTAACGGAGGACTGAATAGAAGAGATGGTTAAGCAACTGTTGTCAGGGTCACTATGGATGGGTGTTCGGAGTTATGATGTGAAACGGAGTACTGAATAGAAAAGATGATATGTGGGTGTTCCCACAAATGTATTGTTGTGCTGCCATAATATTGGGGGGGGGAGTGCGTAATGTGTTCTGTTGCACACTGTAATACACCTTGAGTTCTGTAAACTTTGGGGAATATCTGAGTAGCTGAGCAACCACTGACATTTCAGTGAATACTGTTTGCTGGATGCCTTTAGTTCTATCATTATTAAGTTCCTGTTCTGTGATAGCATGCATTGTTTCTATGCAGCATTTACACTAGTGCCTGGAATTGTTCGGAGTTGTCCTCCATAGTTGCAAGTATTCCATTGGTGTCAAGTTGTGCTGTTCGTTTTACATTATCACTTCAGTACACAAATTAGGATGGTACTTATATCTATGATATTCAGTTGTGCTTCATATATCTTACAGTACACGGTCAAAAGCAAACAGCTGTGTGATGCATGTAACTGCTATGTTGTTATTTTGTTACTGTAAATAGTGCGTCATGGCACTTCTGCAGTTTGACTCTTTCAAACAGTTGAGTTTTTCACATGAATGTTATCATTCTGATGATTATTTTCCTGAGCAGTTTAACTTTTCCTTCCATCGGTTGGATGTGCAGTCGTGACTTAAATTTCATATTTTCCATTAAATCATTTGGAAGTGTGGACTGGGTTTGTTTGGCTCACGATAGGATCTCTGAACATTGTGCGGCCATCGGCCATTATTTTCTGCAAAACATGAGTTCTCTGTTTTGGAGTTTCTTTTGTATTACTGATTCTGTAAGTTGGAATGCAGTAAATCTGTACACTGCAGCTATTATCAGTTTTTACGCTACGTGAAATGGTTCTAACAGTGTTCAGTTTCATGTAATGAGTGAGCACAACTGTCATTACTGTGGTGCTTTTACAGAACTGCGTTGATTTGCAGAGCGGAGAGCTTGGTTTGTGTGCGACATCTTCTGAGGTTGGAAATGAGGTGATCCGTGTGCAAGTGAAAGGGATCAGTGATGTAACAGAGGAAGAGAATCAAGAGCCAATGACATCTTCATTAATTAGGACTGACCCTGGGGTAGGTGTTATGTCTGTTGAGTGTCTAGCATGCTTCATAGGTATCCAGAATTGCCTGTCTGTCTCTCTATAAGTCTGTCCCTGTAAAACAGTAGTTTTGGTTTTAAGTCGTGATGTCAATGTGATTAGATTTTCCTTTGTGGTTGAGATAATGAAAAATGATGACTGGTCAAATAAAGAAATCCTGAAAATCATGTGCATAGATCAAAGGGTAAAGGTTTTTTACCCATGATGGGATGTACTGAACCCACTAATTAAACATAGAATGCCATAGATGTGTGTAATTTTTTAGCTAGGTGGTACCTTATAGCAGAAAGCCATGACACCATGCAAATTAATTTGAAGTTTGTCTGTGCTGGCAGAATGTCAGCAAAACTGTCACATACCTGAGCACATGAAGGAATGGTTTCCTACCTACACATACTTTTTATATCCTGTAACAAATTGTGACAAAGTTTGAACACCATTTTTCACGTTTTCTAGAATACCATTCCACATTCTACTATGTAAAGTCTCTAACGCACATATCAAATCTGTATCTCAATATTGTGCAAAGATGAAAATAATACATAGCAGTGGTAAAGTGTCAGTGGTGGTCCGGGGATATACAAATCCCAGGCCCCAAGTACTGCAGGCGATGTCTAAATTTTGTGGGACCTGGGTTTGGAACTTCTCATATGTCAGCATTCTGACACCTATGATTTGTGATTGCTTTATGATTTTGTGAATGTTCATGCACCCCAGCAACAGTACTGCCATTCAGAGCTGTCAGTTGAAACATTCAGAGTTTTGTGGTGTGTGCTTATGCAGTGCTTTGCTTCAAATATGCAGCTTTTCAAAACCAATAATTTTTAGTTACTTCATACATTGCATGCAGAATACTTGTTCTTTCTATTAGGAAATAACCTAATGTGTAACCTTTATGTTTTTGACAGGGTACTCGGAATGAGCAGCTTCGTGCACAAACTAGTGAGCTTCGATACTTATGTAATGTGTGCAGTAAGACGTTCAATTGTGAGGGTGATCTTAAGAGACATGAATTTTCACATGGTGGTGAGCACCCATATTTCTGTGATGTGTGCAGTAAGACATTCAACATAAAGGGTAACCTTATAAGACATAAACGTATACATAGTGGTGAGTGCCCATATTGCTGTGATGTGTGCAGTAAGACATTCCACATAAAGAGTCACCTTATAAGACATAAACGTGTACATAGTGGTGAGCGCCCATATTGCTGTGAAGTGTGCAGTAAGGCGTTCAATCAAAAGAGTAGCCTTGTATCACATCAACGTTTACATAGTGGTGAGCGCCCATATTGCTGTGATGTGTGCAGTAAGACATTCCACATAAAGAGTCACCTTATAAGACATAAACGTGTACATAGTGGTGAGCGCCCATATTGCTGTGATGTGTGCAGTAAGACATTCCACATAAAGAGTCACCTTATAAGACATAAACGTGTACATAGTGGTGAGCGCCCATATTGCTGTGAAGTGTGCAGTAAGGCGTTCAATCAAAAGAGTAGCCTTGTATCACATCAACGTTTACATAGTGGTGAGCGCCCATATTGCTGTGATGTGTGCATTATGGCGTTCACTCAAAAAAGTAGCCTTATATCACACAAACGTTCACATAGTGGTGAGCGTCCATATTGCTGTGAAGTGTGCAGTAAGGCGTTCAGTAATAAGAGTAACCTTATATCACATAAACGTTTACATAGTGGTGAGCACCCATATTGCTGTGATGTGTGCAGTAAGACATGCAAAACAAAGAGTCACCTTATAATACATAAACGTTCACATAGTGGTGAGCGCCCATATTGCTGTGATGTGTGCAGTAAGACATTCAAAACAAAGAGTGACCTTATAAAACATAAACGTTTACATAGTGGTGAGCGCCCATATTGCTGTGATGTGTGCAGTAAGACATTCAAAACAAAGAGTGTCCTTATAAAACATAAACGTTTACATAGTGGTGAGCGCCCATATTGCTGTGATGTGTGCAGTAAGACATTCAAAACAAAGAGTCACCTTATAATACATAAACGTTCACATAGTGGTGAGCGCCCATATTGCTGTGATGTGTGCAGTAAGACATTCAACATAAAGAGTCACCTTATAAGACATAAACGTTTACATAGTGGTGAGCGCCCATATTGCTGTGATGTGTGCAGTAAGACATTCAACATAAAGGGTAACCTTATAAAACATAAACGTTTACATAGTGGTGAGCGCCCATATTGCTGTGATGTGTGCAGTAAGGCGTTCAGTAATAAGAGTAACCTTACATCACATAAACGTTTACATAGTGGTGAGCACCCATATTGCTGTGATGTGTGCAGTAAGACATTCAGTAATAAGAGTAACCTTATAAAACACATACGTTTACATAGTGGTGAGCACCCATAGTGCTGTGATGTGTGCAGTAAGACATTCAGCATGAAGGGTGACCTTATAAGACATAAACATTTACATAGTGGTGAACGCCAATATTGCTGTGATGTGTGCAGTAAGGCATTCACTGCTAAGAGTAACCTTATATCACACAAACGTTTACATAGTGGTGAGTGCCCATATTGCTGTGATGTGTGCAGTAAGACATTCAACTTAAAGAGTGACCTTATAAGACATAAACGTTCACATAGTGGTGAGTGCCCATATTGCTGTGATGTGTGCAGTAAGGCATTCACTGCTAAGAGTAACCTTATATCACAAACGTTTACATAGTGGTGAGCGCCCATGTTGCTGTGATGTGTGCAGTAAGACATTCAACTTAAAGAGTGACCTTATAAGACATAAACGTTCACATAGTGGTGAGCGCCCATATTGCTGTGATGTGTGCAGTAAGACATTCAGTAATAAGAGGAACCTTATATCACACATACGTTTACATAGTGGTGAGCGCCCATAGTGCTGTGATGTGTGCAGTAAGACATTCAGCATGAAGGGTGACCTTATAAGACATAAACGTTTACATAGTGGTGAGCGCCCATATTGCTGTGATGTGTGCAGTAAGGCGTTCACTCAAAAGAGTAGCCTTATATCACAGAAACATTTACATAGTGGTGAGCGCCCATATTGCTGTGATGTGTGCAGTAAAGCATTCACTCAAAAGATTAGCCTTATATCACACAAACGTTTACATAGTGGTGAGCGCCCATATTGCTGTGATGTGTGCAGTAAGACATTCACTTTAAAAATAAGCTTTTCAACACATCAACTTATACACAGTGGTGAGCTCCCATGTTCCTGAGGTGTATGTAATAAGTCATTCATTTTACATACTCACATGATAACACAGCACATGTGTGCTGGCCAGTGCACATATTGCTGTGATGTCTCGTAAGACATTTAGTCAGCAGATTAGTCACATAGCACATCAGTGCTTACATAATGGTGAGCATTTCTGTTACTGTGATGTGTGTAATAAGACTTGCTGTAAAGAGTCACATGGTAAGACATCAACGTGTACATAGTGGTGAGTGTACAGTTTCTGTGTTGTGTGCAGTACAGCATTCAGTGATGAACCTTTTGAACCTTCCATGTTTTTTTTTAACATTTTAAATTTTTTTGATGTGGATGTTGGTGATGATGCATGTAACCTGAACAAAATGATGATAAATTCCCTTTTCATAGTGTGCACTAATGTACCATATTTCTTTTAAATTACACTTGTGCAAGGATGTGTGTTAAGATTAAATTCATGTGAAGTTTATAAAAGTGATTTTAAAAATATTTGCCCTGTTGTTTCCCAATATCAACACTTAATTGAAATGAAATTTTTTGAAATAGTATTTTCTGTTTTGCTCATTAAAGTATGGAGAGAAGAAGTAGAAAGAGATGTTCAAGTGATGGGAGTGAGAAGTTGGAGAGAGTTGGTGATAGATAGGGAAAAATTGAGGGGCTTTTTTCGACAGGCCACAGCCCACAGTGGGCTGTAGCGCCAACGGAAGGAGTTTTTCTGTTTTGAGGCAAGGATTTAGTTTACATTTATCACATGACATGATGTGTGTACTCTATATTGTGGTCTGGCTGTTTGCATGTTTTCCTCTTGTCCTTCCATAAAGGCCAGATGACCATCTGTGTGAGTTCGAACATACGTTGTGGTAAGGGAAGAGACTGAATGTCTTTGTTGCTTCTTCAGCTGTGTCAGAACACCATGGTCTGTCTGTGTGCAGACTGTAGTGCTAACTGGTACAGGCTTTGGCAAAATCAATTCTGAGAGCCTGCAGATTCATTACACTTGCTCCTGTCTTGGCAGACACTTGCCGGTACAGCACCCAGGCATTGATCACAATTGTGTCAACCGAGCAACAGAAAATTCTAAATTACCATTTTGTTTTGGATCTCATCTTAGAAATCTTCCTGTATTTCTGTTGAGCAAGTGGTGGTGGTGGTGGTGGTGGTGGTGGTGGACGTCAATGCACAAAGATTGGCTTGGTCCGGACACGTACATCGTATGCCAGATAACAGCATGGTAAAAAAAAGTATGAGTGGTCACCCGCACTAAGATCACTAGGGAGACCTAAAAATAGATGGCTGGATGATGTAAAGGGCGATATAACAAGGATGAAAATAACAAACTGGAAGGACTGCATCAGAAACCGGACCAAATGGAAGAAACTCGTTGAGAAGGCCAAAACTTCTCTGAAGTTGTAGTGCCTCATGAAGAAGAAGAAGAAGAAGTAGAGGAAGAAGAAATGGTGGTGGTAACATGCAAAGGGAATGTAATGGACATTTCAGTTCTGGTATTTTGCACGGTACACTGCGCATTTGATAGAGGTGCAAAAAAGTTAATAATATTGCAGACATTTTACATTTACATCTTGATAACAGTATTGTGAAGTGCCATAAGGTCATGTTATTGACTGTTTCTGATCAGATAATCATCTGGCTTTGCAAGTAAGTGCAGAAATTTGTATTTTTAGTGGCGTTTATGGGTTTGTTCAAATTGTGAACACTAATGTGAACATGGAAACTTCTGCCTAGAACACAGACTTATTTTTGTTAAGGAAACTGTCAATTGGTAAGCTGGACCAATCGAGGGATTATTTTAGTATGAAGTAGTGTGGAATAATGCCAAAAGGAAAAACCTGAAGTACTTGGTGAACGAACTGTCCAAATGTCACTTTGTCAACCGCAAATCCCACATGGACTGGCTTGGGATTGAACCTAGGACTGTGTGGTAAGAGGCTGGAATCTAACCAACTGAGCGATGGTATGGATGTTGACATTTCTGGTATCAACATAATGGGCATAAGCATTAATCTTGTTAGTCGGTATTGCAATGAACTGCCAGTGATAACACTGCCTTCATTAATTGGACAGAATGTAGCAGTAGAGAATATAAAAAGTAAAAAGTTTTCACCGTTACTGCAGTGATGATTTTATAGTTCTTGATATTCTGCTGTGAAGTGTAGTGTTAACAGTTACGAGAGGGAAATGTTGGGCATGTGTTGTGTTATTAACTGGCAGGGAAAGGAGACCCTGAAGATCAGGTTTTATAAGCAAATAGCTACAGAAAATTAAGCCATGAAATAGCTAAGGGGAGAGATGACTTGTGAGAAATTGGACACTGATTGTAGGATAATATTAAAGTGGATCTTATAGATGAGATTATGAAGATGTGATCTGCATCTTTTTCGTTCAGGATACGGTACAATGGTAGGTTCTTGTGAATGTGGTAAAGAACCTTTGGGTCCCATGAAAGGCAGGAAATTTCTTGACTGACTGGGTGGCTCTTAGCTTCTCAAGGACTGTGCTTGGTGCAGTTTGTTGTATTTTCTGACCTGCTGATCAAGTTCCTTCAAAACGAAGGTAACTATCTGAACAGACTGCATTCTGTCATAACTCAATAGACCGCAGTCTTAAAGCTTTATGTGTATTATTTCATACCCACTGTATTAATTTGCATTACGTATTACATGGACTGATACACAGAACTGTCTGACTGTTTTGTAATGTCTGGGCCCTGAAGGGGAACTGGTGAAGGGGAACTCTGGTTACTGTTGACACTCGTCAAAATGTGCCAACCTCTTGACCAAAGAAAGAACTAGTAATAATATCCATGTTATCAGGCTTCTGCCATAGTGCAAATGAGTTCTATGCTCTTCTGGGATGTTATGCAGCACAGATTAGCAGTTACTGATGTTTCAGCACAACTGTCTGTCCCTTCAATGGTCAAGCTGTCCAAGCTTGGCCGTCTGATTTATGCTTGCACATATCAACAGACTTGACTTCCTGAACTGTAAAAAATAAGACACATACAGGGTGTGTCAAAAAATGTATACACAATTTAATGAAAGAAAAATCTATGTTGTATGTTAGTACTAAATTTAATTATACATCACAAGTTGAATACAAGTTACAATAGAGCACAATACAAGTTACAATAGAGCACAATACAAGATACAATACAGCACAATACAAGTTACAATACAGCACAATACAATTTACAATAGAGCTCAATACAAGTTACAATAGAGCACAATACAAGATACAATAGAGCACAATACAAGTTACAATAGAGCACAATACAAGTTACAATAGAGCACAATACAAGTTACAATAGAGCACAATACAAGTTACAATACAGCACAATACGAGTTACAATAGAGCACAATACAAGTTACAATACAGCACATTACAAGTTACAATAGAGCACAATACAAGTTACAATAGAGCACAATTCAAGTTACAAAAGAGCACAATACAAGTTACAATACAAGTTACAATACAGCGCAATACAAGTTACAATAGAGCACAATACAAGTTACAATACAGCACAATACAAGTTACAATAGAGCACAATGCATGTTACAATAGAGCACAATACAAGTTAAAATAGAGCACAAGTTACAATAGAGCACAATACAAGTTACAATAGAGCACAATACAAGTTACAATAGAGCACAATACAAGTTACAATATAAGTTACAATACTGCACAATACAAGTTACAATAGAGCACAATACATGTTACAATACAGCACAATACAAGTTACAATAGAGCACAATACAAGTTACAATACTGCACAATTCATGTTACAATAGAGCACAATACAAGTTACAATACAGCACAATACAAGTTACAATACAGCACAATACAAGTTACAATAGAGCACAATACAAGTTACAATACAACACAATGCATGTTACAATAGAGCACAATACAAGTTACAATAGAGCACAATACAAGTTACAATAGAGCACAATACAAGTTACAATACAACACAATGCATGTTACAATACAGCACAATACAAGTTACAATACAGCACAATACAAGTTACAATACAGCACAATACAAGTTACAATAGAGCACAATGCATATTACAATAGAGCACAATACAAGTTACAATAGAGCACAATACAAGTTACAATAGAGCACAATACAAGTTACAATAGAGCACAATACAAGTTACAATACAGCACAATACAAGTTACAATAGAGCACAATACAAGTTACAATACAGCACAATACAAGTTACAATACAGCACAATACAAGTTACAATACAGCACAATACAAGTTACAATAGAGCACAATACCGCACAATACAAGTTACAATACAGCACAATACAAGTTACAATACAGCACAATACAAGTTACAATACATCACAATACAAGTTACAATAGAGCACAATACAAGTTACTATACAGCACAATATAAGTTACAATACAGCACAATACAAGTTACAATAGAGCACAATACAAGTTACAATAGAGCACAATGCAAGTTACAATAGAGCACAATGCAAGTTACAATACAGCACAATACAGGTTACAATAGAGCACAATACGTTACAATAGAGCACAATACAAGTTACAATAGAGCACAATGCAAGTTACAATAGAGCACAATACAATTTTCCTGTACCTGTACAGTTAATGGAAGTGCTCAAATTGTTTGCCGTTAGCCGCTAGACACCTGTTATTACAACGGCGAGCAGTTGATTGAGCAACCTTGGTCTGAGGGTTTATGGGGATTTCTGCACATGCGTCATGTGATCTTACGGTCATGCGAGTAGCGACATCTGTTGAGAAAACACCATACTACATATTGTAATGATAATTCAACTTAGAAAACAATACACAAACACCATCTGTTAAAGTGTGTACACCTTTTTTTTGGTGGACTCTGTACATATAATTATGTCTTATTTTTACAGACCAGACAATTGGTACAAAGTGGCACAACAGACTGTGATATATGGCCTGATGCTGTAAGTCTGGTCTGATTATTGTAATGCAGAGGAATGCACGCTATTTGTGTCACAGTGAAAGGTGAACGTGTTACATGCAGTAACACAGGGCGATCAAGGATTTGTGAAAACGAGCAACAGGGTGGAGTTTATACACTATGACAAAATTACTGTTAAAATGTCATGGCTGTTCTTTGCAAAGGCCTTACAATCACTGTGTGACACTGTGCTGAAAATTGTGAATTGTTCGGCGATTTAAAAACACTCTAAATTACAGTGTCTAACGGTTTTATTATTCCTAGGCATTAGCAAAAACTTGTGAAAGTAGCTTGTTGTGACCTTCACAGGAGAGTTTCCCAATAAGTGGCCACTTATTTACTTATTTAAGGTCAATCTGAATAAATCAGAATATATTTTAGAATTACTGGATAATAGTAAGATGAAAATGAATTGGAAGTTACTACTGTTAATGGATACAGTTGCTGTTTATCCCATCACTGTGTGGAAAGATGCAGAGTTACAGTTGCCACTGTGCTGTATAAACATTTAACAACTCAGATGCTGTTAAGCCAACACAATATCCTAAAATTGTATAATCATCTTCAGTAATTCCAGTGCGCTTGATAATGGGCAAGGAGAATTAACAAGTAACTGTCTGAAAATACAGCACAGTGCAACTGCTGATACACAATCAACCCTCTGTTCATGTACACACCGCTGTATGAACACAGACTGATTGCACAGTTACACAGACTCCCTTTTGTAAGAGAAAACTGTGGAAAGGGCATCTGTGGGAGGTTTCCAGGCCCTCGATATTATATTCCAATGGGAAAGTAAGGAATTTAATAACAGCAACATTTGCATACACGTGTGTACAGTGTGCAGTGTCTAGCTATGGACTGGTAGTAGAGGAGATGGTTTTGTATACTGTTACTGTGAGAATGTAAAGAATACAGCAACAGTCAGTACCTTCTACAATGAAACACCACTGACAGTCCACACACACAGCAGTCTGTCACACAACATAACACTTTGCATTATTGCACTTTCAATTTGACCCCATGTTCAGCCTGTAATCATACGGTGAGTGCCCTGCTAACAGATCAACAGTACTTTGGTTTACCGTCTGAGACAGATCTCCACTTCACTATCAGTCCGGACACTGCAGCATGGTTGTTCGGTGTCAAGTGGTAAACACAGATTTTCAAAGCTTGAAGTAATTTGGAGACCCCAATAACAAACAATGCAGAAAGACAGATGTGATGGTAAAGACTTAATTTCAACATGAACTGGCTTAGGAAATGGGAATTTAAACAGGAAATATTGCTAATTTTGTGATATCAGTACCTAGATTTCTGGGTGACCTGCCAATCATACCACCCAACATGTTGCCCCATGTAGCAAACTGGCCATTATCCCATTCATGCCTGGATGTGTGACGTTTATCTGAGGACAACTGGTAGACAGTGCATGTGTGTTGGATGACTTTTTGGTTCAAATCAGAATGTCACAGTAATCACTGTCAGTGAATTCATTTCAACACGGTCCTCAAACACTGTCACACTTTCATCTTCAACTGTATCAAGAACACAAAAGCATAGACACAATTTTTTGGGGGAACTGGATTGTTGGAATCACCACAAAGACAGAAAACAAATCCAAAATAAATGTCATTCAACAAAATCGGAACCCAGCCCACAAAACACTACTGGAAGAAACACAAAAACTTTAAAAATACTGCAAATCAACTGCATACTGCTAGCAACATCTGTAAGATAAAATTGGAATGTAAAAGCAGAAATGAATGCAGTAAAACATGAGGAAGCTACAACATGCACCTGGCATTCCTAACCTTGCTGATCAGGGAAATACAAATGTTGCGTTGGTAGGAGAACAACAGTTTGTTCTGAATCATATATATATATATCTGAAATGTAAGAATCCTATTGTTCCAACAACTTATATATTTCTTCCCCCAGTAAATGCCAGCTTCTTCCAAAACTGCGCTCTTCACTAGGGAAGCCCAGTTTAGGTTCCACATGCTGCCACAACTAGCCTCAGCATAAGCTACTGTGAATGAAGAATGTGGGATCTCGAGACTCTGCTGTCGGAGCCGAGATGTTTCATGTAGATGGGAGACCCAAAGGACAAGCATAACGAAGCTGTCGTTATTCAAAAATGCTTTCCTATTGTGTCTAAAAATGTACGCTGTCTAACACAACTGTACAGTCACACAAAATACTGTCACACACTTGTACAGTCATCGGTGTCACACCGTAAGTCTCCTCAACAGTATAAGATGCCGTACTGTAGACACCAAAGTTTTAATGAAAAGCACACAGCAAAATTCAAATATATAAAAGGAAATAACACACAACTTGTCAGTCAGAACTCCATCTCTGTTATCAGATTTCAGTTTTTACTCTGTTTCAGCCCCATTTCCAGCCTTCAGCAGCGGCCGCACTTAAAACATCTTGAGGAAGAACAATCAACACACCGAAACTGAAATGAGATCTTATTTTTTTACAGCACAATACAAATTACAAAATCCATTTTTCCACTGATTTGTGCTGTAAATAAAGAAGATATTTGCAAAATGCTTTGCTATAAAAACACACATACATATATACACACATAATATTAACAATGCGGTACTGCAGTCAGCATTGCTGCCTACAGTAACACACTGTAATGTTTATATTGACTTTAATCCTTAATTTTGTCCACATTAACGCTCTTCTGTACTGTACTGTACTGTACTGTACTGTACTGTACTGTACTGCACTGTACTGTACTGTACTATACTGTACTGTACTGTACTGTACTGTACTGTACTATACTGTACTGCACTGTACTGCACTGTACTGTACTGTACTGTACTATACTGTACTGCACTGTACTGTACTGCACTGTACTGTACTGTACTGTACTGTACTGCACTGTACTGTACTGTATACTGTACTGTACTGTAATGTACTGTACTATACTGTACTGTACTACACTGCACTGTACTGTACTGTACTGTACTATACTGTACTGCACTGTACTGTACTGTATACTGTACTGCACTGTACTGCACTGTACTGCACTGTACTGTACTGTACTGTACTGTACTGTATACTGTACTTTACTGTACTGTACTGTACAGTACAGTGTTACATACAAAGGTAAGGACTGATGGCTGGAAAAAAGGGCTGAAAATTGCAGTACAAACTTCAGCCTAATTATAAAGACAGTTCAGACTGACAATCCATGCATTATTGCGTTTTTGTATGAACTCACAAAGGGGCTTCGTATATCCAATTTTAAACTTTAATCACATTTGTCTGTTCAACATTTCCATTCTATTATCTGTCGGTTCTCAAAAATGCAGTTTGCTGTCACACCTTGAAACATGTGGTAGCACACAACCCTGTGTAGCGTTGTGGACAGCTGAATTTTGTACC
>Ga0268261_10002659_pt1 | contig 12869 bp, 7 predicted proteins | sample TergutNc150P1_FD_190353 | JGI IMG/M metagenome (GOLD analysis project Ga0268261, IMG submission 190353) | Nasutitermes corniger P1 segment gut microbial community from laboratory colony in Florida, USA - Nc150 P1 (SPAdes) (version 2) | ecosystem: Host-associated > Arthropoda: Insects > Digestive... | reverse complement strand
CAGTTACTTTCCTGGGGGTAGTTTTATGTAAGGCACTTCCTTGTGCAAGCAGCAGGTAGAGACGGAAGTTAGGGTGCGTTGAGAAAGAAGTGTACTACTTTAATCAATTCAAATCGCTTATCAGCTGTCAATATGTTCAGTTTTGCGTCATTCAGTGACCGTAGACCTTACGGCACAAGAAATAAAAAACAGAGCCTTTGGTAAGGTTTGTTATTGAATTAGTGTCTCAGTAACTTCGCAAGTATACGAACTTTCTGTTATTTTTATAGCACATTGCACTGAAGAAATACTGCAGAATTAAATGCTAGGGTCCTTTACGTCCCCTCCTGTTTGTGTAAAATGAAAATGTTACAAATGAAAAACGGTGACAGAATTGTACGTTGGGATCCAAAACGCCAAACTGGTTTCATGATTTTTCGCGCAATGTGCTCTGTTCTAGAACTAAACTAATGCGATACACTTGGAGTGTTTCTACATATTTCTTGCTTTTCACTTTATTTAGGTTATGAATTACCGGATATTCTCTACCGCTGATACAGTCCTACCAACTAACATTATGTGGGGTATTTTCTCCCTGTTTGACCGACAAGTGCCCGCCAGACTTTCCGTCAGCGTTGCGTCGTAATCCGATTCTTGGGAATCTTAACGGTCGGGGAAGGAAGCGAGAAAAGGATACTCTGTGATTATAGCCTTTAGATAGGCTACTAGAAACTCCCAGTGCTAGAGCAGATGCTGAAAATATTGGCCCCTAGACCGAACGTAGTCGGTAGAACTTCAGAAGACATTGTTCAGTCTCGAGTTCTGTCGTGGAAATTGTTGAAATCTCTTGGTAGATGTTGCTTTAACCCTGAAAGCATAAAGTGGCGTTTCCTTACACGGTCTCAGTGGTAAGAATTTTGTGGCCCCTCGTGCAGACGTTTTCGAAACGCTTGTCGCCTGAGCTTGTCGTTGAGAAAGATTTTGTGTGTGAAGTTTCATGTCCAGCATGAATAGCGTCCAATTTCTCTTCTGTCAGCACAGTTAGTTTCCTGTTTGACTTTTTAGTTAGCAGCGATCCTGTTGTTTTCAAGTTATTGATCATGCTGTACATACTTTTTCTGTAAGTGATTGGCCTGGAAACTGGCACCAAAAATTTCTGCGACATTTTCCAGCCGACATACAATATTTGTCATACAGCTGCACTAGAAGCACACGCTATGATATCAGCATTGTACCTGACTCGAGGCATGTTGTTCCGTGAGTGCATGACGGAAATAATCCGTTTACATGCAACAGACGCGTTGATAATAGCCCAAGTCATACCTTCGACAGCTAAAGTTACACTCCAGATTGAAAACAGTGCTAGAGAGCTTACAAGGCTGCGCAATTAGGTGCGGTCTTTGGCCTCAACATTGCTTTGATTCAACACAGTCTGACATATTTGTGTGGAAATTTAGAAAATAAGGTATGTAGAACAAATCCACACACTGAAAGAAGCAAGAAACAATCCGGCGCAACATTTCAGCAATTTCCTTGGAATAACTCGAGAGAGTAAGCGAGACACTAAGCAGGAGTTGGTGGTGAGGATAAAAGTGACGATGTTCCCTCGACTTGAAAGTATGCAGGGGGTGTAGAAATATAACTCAATTCATTATTCTCTGCACTAGATGGAGATGAGTGTTCGTTCTCACGCCCCGGCCGCTTAACTCCCTGGGAAAGAACTCGCGGTACACAATGAATAGGAGGCTGATTGGGCCTACAACCGGTCTGCACGTTTTGGCGGAGGAAAAATATTTTGCCTTTGCCGACATTCGAACTCTAATCCTTCGGTCGTTCCTGCGTAAGCCTAGACGCCGTACCGCCAACACTCTACCGACCCTTTGTCAATGCCTAGTAGTTACATAGAAGTGTAAGGAGTTTCCGTATAGGGCCTGCTTGTATATAGATATAAAACCTACGGTTAGAGGCTGGAATTTATAAAGTGGTGGACTGGGAGAAAAAAGTCGCTGAGTGCAAAACTTATTGAGGGAGTTCCTGAGGAAGGTGGCATAGCGTATAGGCAGCAAGTCGAACGTTTCACACATCAACCATATACCTTTAAGTACTTCTATCCGACGGATACAATAACGGGAATTGCTTGTATTCCTGTGAATGAAGAAACACAGTCACCTGAAGCTGGAGTGATTGAAGGAGGCATCAACTACAACCATGCCACTATCCGTCTGACATCGGTACAGGACGGCAGATGGGCATGTGACGTTTTAGTAAGTACAAAACCGAGCTTAGCCGCACCGGCTATAGAGGTAACAGTCAGACAGCTCTTGGGGCTGCGGAATGTGCGAATGTAAAGCCTAATTAGTGGATAAAAATGAGATGATTCTAGCAGCCGCTAGAGAACTTTGCTACTACTTTGTAAATGGACTGAGTTTTAGTAATTTGATCAAAAGTTTTGTCCATTATGTACCTAAATTTCATGAATCTGTTGTCAGGATGCACTGTACAGTCATGCCTATGCATTATTTCAAATGCGTTATTTAACAACCCTGTGAGTTCTAATTCTCAATGTTAGATGACTGAATGAGTATGGGGTATTGGTGGAGATTTTTTAGGAATAATGTAGTGTTTTACTGATATGAACTGTTTAAATGTGCCCTTTACAGGGTGTATATGCAAAGCATGTGCGTTATGGATCATTGTAGAGAATTTGAAGGGTAATTCCGACTATGCACCATTCTGCCCCTACACGCTCTCTTTAGAACGTTACCCGAGAGTAAGATGTTACTCGGTTCACCACCCATATGCTGCACACCATCATGTCCCAGAATGCTGTGTGCTTGTTTTAGTAAACATTTTGGTGGAACTAACACATAGTGTGTCCAAATGTTTTGAAACGTATGATTTGGAAATTCTTTGCGGTAGTTGGCTGTAGTTACATTTACTGACGTTCGAATTGGGGCGTTGTATAGGACAGATACGTGCAACTCTTCAACAGGCAGATTCTACACGTTCAGCTGCATCTCCAGCAGAAACTACGTGTTGCTGCACCTCCAGCCGAAACTAACCGTGCTGCTGCACCTCCATCAGAAACTAACCGTGCTACTGCACCTCCAGCAGAAACTAACCGTGCTGCTGCACCGCCAGCAGAAACTAACCGTGCTGCTGCACCTGCAGCAGAAACTACTCGTGCTGCTGCACCTCCAGCAGAAACTACTCGTGCTTCTGCACCTCCAGCAGAAACAAACCGTGCTGCTGCACCTCCAGCAGAAACTACCCGTGCTGCTGCATCTCCAGCAGAAACTACCCGTGCTGCTTCACCTCCAGCAGATACTAACCGTGCTGCTGCAGCTCCAGCAGAACCTACCCATGCTGCTGCGACTCCCGCACATTATGCCCATGCTGCTGCCGCTCCCGTTCCCACACCTACAATGTCGGCTGATGCAGCTGCTCCGACTCCTGCCATGATACCACACTGGCTGGTGGCGCTAGTAGTTCTGATTTTTTCAATGTTTATTATGATAATGATTATGATTATAATAAGATCTTAAATATGGCGATGTGATCATCACTTAACAAGACTTTAAGCCCAAAGCCATTGTAACAGCTTGTGTATTCTTCTTTTCGCTTCGTGGTATTGAGTCCACACCATGAAATGAACAATAATAATAAGACTACGACGACTAAGGGTGTCATGTGTCTTCCAGCTGCACATAGAATTGCCCTACTCATTCCGCGTTTTCCAAATCCTTGGTCTGTCTCAGTGTTCCCTGATTCATACTGTAGAATATATTTAGGAAATATTGCACTTTTATACAGTTGTGTATATGTTGTGTTTGTTGCCTTGTAATGGCTGGATGTTTGCTTATTGTATATCTTGACTTATACACTGTGTAGTGTGATGCTGCTTTGACGGTTCTTAAACATGTATCTCGTGCCATATTGACAGCATTCTGTGTTTGTGTGTGTGTGTGTGTGTGTGTCCCCGCAAGATTTATTTGTGCTGCACATCAGTGGTGTGTTTTGGATTGGAGCTTGATTTTGTTGCTGCTTTTTGAAGGTTTGATGTGATATATGTAATGCATTTATATGTATATTATTGTGGTGCACTGGTACAAGACGTTTTCTGCACACGTGTTACCTTTGTATCTTTGCTTTTGTGTACTTTCTATTTGTGAAACCAGTAAACAGGGCTTATTTTAAATATATTTGTGACTAAGTAAGGGGATATCCACTGACTGAAGGTGACAAAGGGTTAGCCGAGGTGCAAGAAGGTTAGACCTCGTTACAGAATGTTGTAAATACATTGTTCCAAAGACATTGCCTACCCTTGGTCCAGCAAGTTACTGTTCAAATTGCTCTATAATACGCACGCTACATTCAGTGCGCTTCATACAGTGACTTGCTGTTCAGCAGTTGGTAATGGCTGGTGCCTTAAGTAGATCCTTTTATTTGTCATAGGTAGAATTACTCTGAAATAAACACATTGTAAGATTTCTCTCCAGCAGACATCATTTCAGCTGTTTAAACTGTATTATTCTTGATTTCAAACTTCCGCCGTTTTGTGAATGTTTTATGCTTCTGGGTAATTCCCCGGCGTCTGAGTTTTATATGCCGACGCTTCGTAACACTGTGTTCCATCTTCATTGCCAGGTAGGTGTAGAATTACTATGTTTGAGTAATGTTGGGCTATTCATACGGGAAAAGTTTGGCTCGAAAGTAGCCTGAGCCAATAGGATGACAGGGTAAGGGTAGGTCCGCGAATAGAGCAGTTAGTGTAGGGTAACGACCCACATGGAAGCCACGGGCGGGTTTGGGAAGGAGATATGGCTCGTATCGGAGTGGGCCATGGGATGGCGGAGGTCAAACTATTGTGTTATAGGTGGTTGTCTCCTTTCCTTAAGCTTGTGTAGAAGGGGTTTCAAAGGTTTGCTTAAGGTCAGGCCATCTTTTGTGTCGATGTTATGAGGGTGCATTTCAAGTTGAATAACTTCCCTGATGAGCCGATCCATGTATCCGGTTTTAGCAGAGGAGTTTTGTGTCTTGTAGTTTAATGATGTCATGGTTAATGCTGCGTTCCGCTACTGCTTATTTGTGGGGTTGTGTCAGTCTTATATGTCTATTGTGCTCTTTGATTCGGAGCTGGATAGATCGACCGTTTTGTCCAATATAAACCTTTCCGCATTCACATGGGATGTATATGCCTGGTGCTCTTAATCCCAGCGTATCCTTGACTGGAAATCTTCCACCAGTCAAGGATACGCTGGGATTAAGAGAACCAGGCATATACAGCATCCCATGTGAATGCGGCAAGGTTTATAATGTACAAAGCGGTCGATCTATCCAGTTCCGAATCAAAGAGCACAGTAGACATATAAGACTGACACAACCCGACAAATCAGCAGTAGCGGAACACAGCATTAACCATGACCACATCATTAAACTACAAGACACAACTCCTCTCCGCTAAAACCGGATACATGGAGCCTCATCAGGGAAGCTATTCAACTTGAAGTGTACCCACACAACATCAACAGAGAAGATGGCCTGACCTTAAGCAAATCTTTGAAGCCCCTTCTACACAAGCTTAAGGAAAGGAGACAACCACCTATAACACAACAGTTTGACCTCCTCCATCCCATGGCCCACCCGACACGAGACATCTCCTTCACAAACCCGCCCGTGGCCTCCATGTGGGTCGTTACCCTCCACTACCTTCTTTATTTCCCGACTCACCCTCCTTCCTATTGGCTCAGGCAATTTTCGAGCCCAACGTTTTCCTATGAATACCCCAACATTGCTCAAACCTAGTCATTCTACACTTACATGACTATGAAGATGGAACAGAGTGTTCCGAAACGTCGGCGTATAAAACTCATACGCCGGAGAAATACCCACAGTAAAGCATAAAACAAATAAACTGGATTAGCTTTCCCCTTAACAAGTATCAACAGTAGTACTTAACTGTGTAAGTTCAGAGTGACCTAGGGAGGCCTCATGCCCAGGTTATGGGGTTTGGCTAAACTGTAGTACTTTCCAGGGGTCATTATTAACTTAGCTGCCTGAAACATGGCGACCATTGGAATCTGAGGTTACGTGCGAGATATTTAAGTTATATGGAAACGTACTTACGTAATATGTTCTTTACAATTACACAATCGGAGTATCATGATGATGATGGTGGTGGTGGTGTTGATGGTAATCTATCGCACTAGGGATTTGCTTGTTTAGTTTCGCTCCGGACTGCTTTTTTTTAAAGTAAATAGGTAATATCGAACTGCAAACACTGGAATGGCTCAGCTGTTTCGTGTTCCACCTTGACAAAGTTGACACGGCGGATGAGTTATGTGGGAAGGTTTTAAAAACCGCGATTTTAAACACAGTGTCAGCATCCTAGCTTTCGTTTTCAGGCATCTCCTTGAATGTTGGAGTAGGAAAATACCGAATCAATTCCCTGCGGTGTACGGTGTTCGATTCCAGCCCTCGGTCTCCTGTTCGTTTCACCCACCCTGATGGCTAAATTCTGTATAGTGCGTCTGAACGGATCCAGGCTGAATTTAGTGTTATTTTTAAATGTTTTATTGATGGCCACATGACGTATCATGTAGCTGTTGTGAAATGTAACACAGTTGGTTTATTACAGTATTTGTTACTGAAAGCTCCAGGCTTCCTTGTTGCCTGTGATGTCACTTATGTGCATATTAGTTAAATTGGATTGTAGTGGCGGTAATGGAAGGTTTTGATAAGGTCGCTTCCCGAGCCGCAATTTTGGACAGAAACACGCGATCCACTTTTAGGAACCAAAATAGTTGGAAGTCTACATATAGGCAGTGACTTTCATTGTACCTTAACGAGACAAAATTTCTAGTATCGCCCAGTTTCACATGTAGCAAAGGAAATACACTTTGTGAGGCGATGGGGTGTGTATGTAAACCACAATAGACTTTTGGGTCCTGCTTATAGAAATTGGAAGCGATTCTGCAGTTGTAAAAGATAATTGGTTGGGAAGTGAGAAGGCAGACTACTAAACTCAGTTAACGCGATCTGCTTTAATGGAGAATATAACATGTGGTACATGCAGAGGACGCTAGTACCGACCCGCCAGTAATTAAGTAATTTTAATAACACTGTGCTTACCGGTTGCTTTGCTTTTAACATCACTGCTGGTATTGACAGCTGTTGTAATGCTAAACGTACTGCAGGAATACACCGCTCAGCGTCGATTTCTGACGTCACTTGCATAAATATACCCAGCTATGTACTTTAGCAGATCACTCACTCACCTCTATACACATTTCGTATCGTGTGTTAAACTTGAAACTGACTCATATGATAATTCATTTTAGGTCAGTTCACAAGTTTGTAGGCCGGATAGCTCATTCGGTATAGTAACTGGCTACGGGCTGGACGGTCCGGGGATCGAATTCCTGTGGAGGCGAGATTTTCCCCACCTGTCAAGACCGGGCCCGGGGCCTATCCATCCTCCTGTACAATGGGAACCGGGTCTTTCCCGGGTTTAAAGAGCGGCCGGGGCGTGACGCTGACCCCTCACCCCCTTCTAGTGCCGTGGTCATGAAAGAGTAGAGCTATACCTCTACTCCCCCTATGGGCCGTACGGCGTGTACAAAGCCTGTACAAGGGGTGCACTTTACCCTTACCTTTTACCTTAGTACACAAGTTCAGTTTCACTGCACTCACTAGGTCGTTCAAATTGGCGCTGAAGGTAACATTTACACCGAAAAATTTCGAATTCTACCTGATTTGTCGGGGGCGTAGAGAGAGGAGTGTATTTTAGGTGCGACTACAAAATCCGAAAATCAAGGGTCTGCACGTCCCACGCTACTGAAACGCGAACAAATCGCACAAATAAAACACCTCGAATTTGGCCTATTTGACCCGTTGATTTCTTTTAGAAATTATAACATTCCCATAGGCCATGGGTACACATTTTCTCAAAATTTATTTTCCTGGACAACCTGGCAGCCGGGATTTTTGCAACCTTGCCATAGGCTGCCGTCTAGATTTTGGAATTTACGGATCTGATTGCGTCACCAAATATTTCTCCTGTAGTCCATGAAATAACTCGGGTAGCCCCCGTAGCTTTTGGTAGTAAGGAAGAAACAAAGGTGTGTTTGTTGCAACTTCCAGCACCAGAATAATTCTGCGCTGTAACTGTCAGAAATACCACCGAGTTCACTACCTTCGCTAAATCCAACCACTCTGACAGATGATAGTGCTTAGCCCCTCCAACCTTTTAAGTCCCAGTGCTTAGAGCAAACTCCCAACTACTTTCCCTTTGTATTTTACACAACACCGGTAGCTGTGCTACCAGACATTCTAAGATACAAATGTAAAGTGGAAATATGAATGTACCTGACTGTCGGACCATCGCTACACCAGTCATGAGTGACTGGTGCAGGATGTCAGGAACTTCATAGCCGGAAGGTTTGATTTATGAATGTCTGTATTTTCAATGTTGACAGATGTAATTATGAGGGTACCGAATTTTGTAAGGCCACCCTCTGAACTTTGCTCCTTGAAGGTGCTACCTGTGGTGAGCTTTAAGCTAATTGTTGAACTCTTGCATGACCTTGCTGCGAGTCTTTATAGCATCGTGCTACAAACTGGTAACAGCCTGTCATGACATTTTGGTGTGTTAGCCTGTACAGTCAGTAGTAATATAAACATACAGGGAGCTTCACTTATTTATCACTTATATTTGCAGGAAGAAATTCACTGCGCCACCAGTTAAAAATGAGTTCCCGGCCTTCGCCCACATTCCCTCGACCTCGGACCTTCCTGGGAGTTCCTGGTCGTGGTACTGTCGTGTTAACGCGGAGTAATACCCATAGCTCTGAAAGGGGACATTATGGATTGGACATCACTTGTACCGCAAGGACGATAACTGGGATAATATGCGAACCTATTCAGGACGAAAATATTCAGGCACCTGAAGCTACAGTGAAAAGTGGAGGAATTAACCACAGTTTTGTAAAAATCTACCTGAAACCACCAATGAAAAACAAAGGTTGGGCATACGACCTTGCCATCTCGGCAGAATTAGATCATAAATCGCAGCAGGTAAGGACTGTGTAGTTGCTGGAACTATCTGGCCTGTCATTAAATGCTTCAGCTAGACGATAGGCGTAAAACAAACATGGAACACGCGTAGTAAAGCGAATGACAATGTATTGACTACTTGTAATTTACCTGAAGTTGTGTAAAATAATGCACCTTTCTGCAGCGGGGAAGAGATTAATATTAATCTCTTCCCCGCTGCTGAACGGCGCATGTAACGTGTAATGTATGGAAAGTAACTAATTAACATTTGGTTAGCTTTTAGAATTTCAGGACTTGAAATGAATTTTGATAATTTTATAAGTGTAACTTGCATTTGTGTTGGCATACTGGAAATTTTAAGTTTCCGTTTAGATATGTAAATGGTCGAGCAAGTTTCACGCATTAACAACAGGAAGACTGTCTGCAGAATTGCTTAGTAACAGCACATTCCTTTAGGCCTACATATGCTGTTGCTAAATGAACTCTATGAACTGTAAGCTCTGAACTGTGAGTTTTATGAACTGGTGTACCGGCCTGTATGACCGACAGGCAGTATCTTTGTGATCAAACTTTCAACGAGACCAGACACAAAGAAAACGGTGCTATAGGCAAGGCTTCAAAACGAGCCTTACACCTCAGATATTCCTGTTCATACCAGGTGAGTGGTGCATAGTTCATCCACAACTCGAGACAAAACGAAAATGATTGGAAAGTATTTTATTGGTTTATTTTGTTTTCCAAATTTATATAGACGAGATATGCGAAACCACAGATGATCTGCTTCCATATTGCTAGGCCAAAATCCGATAGAAGATACTTAGGTTGTGTAGTTATGTTATAGTGTAGATTTGCTGAAAATATACATTATATATTTTACTAGAAAGATGTAACTCGTATTCTGTCTGTGTTCTGCTGGGACGTAAGCTGTGAAGAAGTTAGATATAATCTAATCCCAAGTATTCCCCTGGTTTAGTTGTTTTATGAGTTGGTATAGCGGTTCGAGTCCGCTCGACTAAAGTGCTACGTGGCCACGGTAGAGAGATTACTACCCCGTAGCCACCACGAATTACTATAATAGACAGAAACGGCAGTAGTGGTCAGTAGTCTGCCGAAATTACAAATACTGACCTGGTGGCAGCGAAATTTGAGATCGAGAAAGCTAGACGAGAATAAGTAGGAACGTAGCTATCTCACATTCATAGTACCTGTCCAGGTAGGAAATAGTGGAAGTCCGATCGTTATCCGGTAGGTACTACAAATTAGTGGCATCGGTGGGTTCACAACCCCCGTGTCACTACAGATTGGTGACATCGGTGGATTCACAACCCCCGTGTCACTACAGTATTTACCTATATTTAAGTATGCCTGTCATTGTATTCGGAATGGCACTACAAGAGCAGGGCAGCACTGTCGTGACTGCAGGTGCTTCCAGTTAATGGATTTGTCCTTTGTAAGATACAGTATTCATTACCAACCCGTTGCAGAATGTTTTATTTCTTATATTATTGCTGCGTCATGTTTCGGTCACAGCTGTTGGCCATCTTCAGGGTGCTCAAAAGGTGATTGACGTCTACAGCCCATGTTTCAACTTATGTGGCAGAGACTATGTGTTGGACACAGTCTGTGCTGTCGGGGATTGTCATTATTGTCCTCAGTCAGTGCTGGAAAAGTCTGTACAAGTACTTGCAATTGGCGGCCAGGCTGCCAATGGAATACTGTTTACTGCTTTGCTGTAAATCATAGTTCGATGCTGTAGTAGCTGTATGACCAGCTGAGAGCGTCATTGAACAATCAGATTAATATTTCTATAATAGATGTGACGTTCTGTCGGTTGCATATATTCTGATTGTATTCTTATGCGGTGTGTGTCCATGTAGTGTGATGGCTAGGTGCCCATGTTTCAGGGTGCGGTGTGACACAGGATGGTGAAGTTGCCAGCAGTCTGCTGTTGTGGCACCTCAGTGCTTGCACACCGCAAGGCACTGTGTCACATCACATACGGGTGTGTGCTTGTTTTCATAAACATCGGTGGAACTGGCACACCGGTGTTCCGAAGTGTGTTGAAATGTCTGAATGGAAGCTGTCTGGTACATTTATTATTTGTACCTGCATCTATTGGTGTTAGAACTTAAGGAAACAGCTTAGTTCAAACATGTGCAATTTTGTTCAACAGGCCGGTTCTACGGGTGAAGCTGCTGCTGATGGACCTCCGCCCACCTGCACAGAGTATTGTGAAGAGGAATCGTCGTGTTCCATTTTGTAATGAAAATTGACAGTGTCTTTTACAATCGTAATCTAATACTGTTTTGAAAGTATTTTAATTTGATACAGTACGTAGCAGTTTCGAATTCTCAGGTGTAGCTAGTTTAGCGCCTCTGTAGCACAGAAGTGGAGGAATTTGCTTCCTTGCTGTTTTTACAGTTTGTGACAAACTTACAAATTTTTGCAATTCCGCCACACAGCTGGATGCGTTATGTGTCTTTGTATGTGTTACATTACGTCTTGGATAGTGGATTAGAGATACTTGCTGTTGTGTGCCATTACTGCCAGTTGTTTTGTCTATATTGTGACTGATTCTTGTTAAAATCTAAGACTTGCCTCAGTGCATTAGAAATGTGTTTTATAACAACTTTCTCTTTCACAATATTATGCAGAAAATTTGTACAGTTGTTTGGTAACCACTAGTTACAATCCGACGCCTTCAATGTGGCGACGTAATCTGTGACTTGGCTTGTTGCGACGTCACTCCTGTGGTACAATTTTTTTCTTGCCTACGTTATTCATCAGCAAAGTAAAAGCATGCCAATGATGTGTAATATGTTATTCTTACAAAGAAATTTGAAACTTGCTATGTACGTATGTACATTATGAATATACCTGTAAAGTGTGTACGAAGTGCTGTTTGAGAGTCACAATAAATATGTCGTCAGTTTAAAACTTTTGAGGTTATGTGTGCTTGATGGTGAAGATAAAAAAGGTAATGTTGTTCCTGTAGAAGCCATGAAGGTATATGGAGGTGTTATATTAACAGCTGCACTCCTTAACCTCGACGCAAGTTGGAGGGTAGTGTTCAGGGTCACGCCCCGGCCGCTTTACCCCAACCAAAATAGGTGTCCGTTCAGTAGGTGGCCGTATGGAACCCACTGTCGACCTGGATTTTGTAGAAGAAAAGAATCTTATATTCCTGGCAGGATTCGAGCCCCGGACCGTGAAACTGCGCTCTCCCGGCTGTTGATGTTCTGTGTGACCGATTAATTTAACAGAGACAAAATAAAATAGACGCATGATAGTGGTTATTCAAAGATGTACCTAACACGCCAATAATGGGTACAGGAGTTGTATCCGGGCCTAATCCCGGTTGAGAGCGTATCGTGGATGTTGCTGTCTGTAGGGGCGAAGCTCGAACCTCGGTCAGGCCTCGGAGGTGAAGGTTGCTTATTCTAGCAATAACTCGTCGTACTGAAGATATTCATTCATTTAGTAGTCTGTCTTACGACAGGTCCAAAGCCTTTTCCAAAGCGAGCTGTCCACATAGTGCGATCCAGAGCTTCCTCTTTCAAATGACAGTATCCTCTCCTTTCCTTAAGGTCATCCAATAGCTTCCTACGTCTTCTTCCTTGTCTTCCAGTCACTTCTATCCCCCTTATATCTTTCCTTCAGTAACCCGTTGTAGAAGGCAGTTTCGACGCAAAATGTGACCAATCCAGTTAGCCTTCCGTTTACGTATTTCATGTAGGATATTCCTCTGCTCCTTGACTCTAAGCAATACATCTTCATTTCTCACATGATCAGTCCAACTGATCTTTTCCATCCTCCTCCAGCACCACATTTCAAAA
>Ga0268261_10002658_pt1 | contig 12870 bp, 10 predicted proteins | sample TergutNc150P1_FD_190353 | JGI IMG/M metagenome (GOLD analysis project Ga0268261, IMG submission 190353) | Nasutitermes corniger P1 segment gut microbial community from laboratory colony in Florida, USA - Nc150 P1 (SPAdes) (version 2) | ecosystem: Host-associated > Arthropoda: Insects >... | reverse complement strand
GTATTTTAGATCAGAGGAAGCAGGCTAAAATGCAGTGGATACAGGATCCTAGCCAAAGCAATGTAGATACTCTGAACAAGGTAAGACGGGATGCTAGCAGACATTTCAGAAACAAAAACCTCAAGAATGAGGAGGCCATGACCCGCGTTGGGTCGCAGTGCCACTGAAACATAAACACCAGAGGGGAGATGAGATAAACATATAACTTCTACCTTTAACGGTAGAAGTACCGGATCATGTACATGTCTTAGGCTAGACTTATACATGCCACACGTATCGCTGCTATGTTTTACCCGTATCGGTTGTATTTAACGTGTGACATGGATAAGTCTAGCATAAGACATATACATGCACGTGGTGCATCGGTAGTTCTGTTGCGCAAGGCTTGGAAATCTGATAATTATTTTGCCAAAAGAAGTACCTGCTGACATTGATATACATGTCTTTGGAGAAACGAAGGGCAGCCCGCTATTCATTTGAATTTTAATAAAATCAGTCCTAATGACAAAACTGACTCAAAAATTCGTGGCAACTGGTCAGACACATCCACACTTTTTTACTTAAGCATGACTACATGTTTCGCTCGACACAGCCTATGATCAGGCCACTATTACAAAAACATTTCAAAATTAAGGTAAAATATAGTACAGTTATAATCCACATTAAAACTATACTGTTCATTGTTTCTACCATTACCATTTTCTCTATGACCCAGAAAAGACATACAGTTGCACTTGCAGTAGTTTTTTTTTATAGGGAGATATAGGCAGTCAGTATAACAAATGGTCAAATGTATCAGATTGTTAGGATGTGAAAAGGACTTACGCGATCAGAATAGGGACGAATGGCATGCTTATGTGGGGCTGCTATGTACCACTTCTCTGAACTTATTTTAGATCTCATGTGATACTTTTTTCACAAAGTGTATGAATTTTATTTTAGCAATGGCAGTAATTTATGCAACGCAGCATCTGAAATTTTGACATATTAAACAAATGGATGATTTAAGGTTACAGAGAAGCTGGTAAAATATGTGCAGATGAAAACAAATAACTCATAATTCTAGAAAATGATAGTAAATAGTCCATTATATCTGCAAGAGAAATTTCTGTGCTTTTTCTTGTATTTTGCTTGCTTCATTCAAGCAGAAGAGTTGGGATAATTCAGTCAGTTTAGTAACTAGTCTACAAAAGTACTAAAGCAGTTGGTTGAAATCAGTCTTAAAGATTGGATGAATGAGATTCAATTCCCAGCAGGTTTTCCTGTTTGTCACCACATCCAGATTGGTTCTGGGACTCACCCAACCTCCTATCCAATGGGTACAACAGAATTTTTCCCAAAGGATGTGTCCAGTGTGGGTGTGAAGATAACCACTAAACTGCATCTAGTGCCAAGGTTAAGAATGTGACATTGTGCCACAGCTCTCCAGTACATCTTTCATGGCACAGTTTTACAAACATATGGAGCTTTCTTGCTGGCAACCTAAAACAATATGTAGTAGCAGCATCTTTTTTACATAAGACACAGAATGCAGAAGAGTGAATTAATAAAAATTAGGGAATAATGGAATTGCAATAAAAACCTCTTAAAAGTAACTAAAATTTTTAATGTTGTCAGTTCCATAGACATTGCTAATGCCTTCCATCAATTGCAAAGTATTGTCACAAACTTCAGTACCAGCACATTCATTCCTAAAAGTAAGCATTTCAACATAAAATGAATCATCCTTTCTTTGAATTGTCCTGGTTAGCTTTGTATACATAAACACGTGATAAGATTAGATATAATGTTATTTGCAATGATAATTCATTTAGGTAAAAAACCATTCCTGATAATGCATCACATTTCTACTCTTAAGTATACATTGTGAATAACTTTCGGTTAAGACTGTGTTATGTGTGCATGTTTATACCTCCTCACCTATCCTAAGAGCCTGACAGTATTTCACTCAGAAGACAGCACTTTTATGGCAATTTAATTTTGCTGGAAACAGTCAAATATACATTAGTCTTTGTGTAAAATGCCTGATACTTCTGCACAATTTCAACCAAATTTGGAGTTTGTTAAACAAGTTTTCATGAAATTTCCCAGTACCAAATTTTGTGGAAATTCACTGAGTCGGAGCCATGCTAGTACTTGCAGACATTTGAAGAGACAGATGGAGGTGACAAAGCTGACAGCCACTCTTCGTGACTATGTGAACATGCCTAAAAACATACAACTGTAACTTTGCTGTCAAAAATCTTAGAAATAATAATGTTCAAAAGATTAGAACAACTCCTCGAATCAGATAATATCTTGGCTACAGAGCAGTTTGGCTTCAGGAAAGGTGTACATATTGAAAATGCAATCTTTACCCTTACTAACAATATACTCATTGCAGTAAACAACAGTAGGGAGGGGGTATCTTTTGCGATTTACCCAAGGCATATGACTATGTTAACCACACTATTCTTTTAAACAAGTTATATTACTAATGAATCAGAAGGAAATGTCATTGCTGGTTTAAATCTTACCTTGAAAACAGAAAGCAGAGGATTAGTATATTGCCACACATTTTAGAGCATGGTGTCTTCCAGCTGGGAAACAATAACCATTGGGGTCCCCCAGGGCTCAATCCTGGGACCCCTGCTCTTTATAATATATTTGAATGATTTGCCACGTGGACTATACCAAGGAACTAAACCAGTCATATATGCCGATGACACTAGTGTCTTATTAACTGCTAAAAATGATGAAGAGTTAAAAATCAAAGTTAATCGTATGTTAGATTACATGATAGGATGGTTCTCAGCAAATGGATTAGCCTTGAACGTGGAGAAAACAAATATAATGAAATTTACTTCAAGTTGTCATCAGAATGAAGCCTTCCAAATTATATACCTAAAAAAGATAATAAGTGGAATTCATTCATTTAGTAGTCTGTCTTACGACAGGTCCAAAGCGTCTTCCAAAGCAAGCTCTCCACATAGTGCGATCCAGAGCTTCCTCTTTCAAATGAGAGTATTGTCCCCTTTCCTTAAGGTCATCCAATAGCCTCCTACGTCTTCTTCCTTGTCTTCCTGTCAGTTCTATCCCCCCCTTGTATCTTTCCTTCAGTAACCCGTTGTAGAAGGCAGTTTCTACGCAAAATGTGACCAATCCAGTTTGCCTTCCATTTACATATTTCATGTAGGATATTCCTCTGCTCCTTGACTCTAAGCAATACTTCTTCATTTCTCACATGATCAGTCCAACTGATCTTTTCCTTCCTCCTCCAGCACCACATTTCAAAACTTTCCAGGTGTTTCTGATCTACTGCCAGAAGTGTCCGAGTTTCAGCACCATATAAAGCTATGCTCCAAACGTAGCATTTCAATAGCTTCTTTCTCAATTCCAAGTCCAATGTGCTAGTAAAAAGAGTCCTCTTCTTGTTGAATGCAGCTTTAGCAATAATTGTAATAAATGATACAAAATTTTTAGGATTAGAACTTGACAAAAATATAAGCTGGAAGAACCATGTTCAAAAAAAAATTTTACTTAAATCAAGCAGTGCATGTTACCTGGCTAGAAGAATGTATCTGTGTTGTAAATCAAATACTCTCAAAATAATTTACATTGCTTATTTTCAAACTGTTATATAATATGGTATCATATTCTGGGGAGACTCAGTAGAAAGTAAAAGAATCTTCCAAAAACAAAAAAGAATAATTAGAATTATGACAGGATCTACTTCAAGGATTTCACGTAGAACATTATTTAAAAAATTGCAAATATTGACTCTGACCTCCCAATACATACTTTCCTTGATAAGGTTCCTTTCATCAAATTTGGAAATTTATAATTTTAATACTTCAGTACATAATATAAATACTAGACACAAACTAAAACTGCACAAACCAGCAACGATAATCACAATGTATGAGAGGAGTGTTTATTGTAATAGCATAAATATTTATAATAAACTCCCAGATGATCTTGTTGAATTAGTATCAAATAAGAAATGCTTCCTATTACAACTAAAAAAATGTTTAACTGATAAGTCCTTTTATTCAGTAGAAGAATTTTTGAATGCATAATAGACCTATGATGTGAGGCACAATGTGGTAATGTTTGTATAAGTGTATAAACTCATCATACTATATTAAGACTATGTAATTCATGAAATTATGTATCAATGTGTACTTTTAGTTGTTTACTTTGTATGTGTATATGCATTGATTTGTGCACCCCTGATAATGTCTGCCAAGTACTGAGGACATGTTTTATATCCAAAGCCTAATGGCTTACCGGGATTGATGAAATGAAATGGCATGTATGTATGTATGTATGTTTCTTATTGGTGTGAAACTTGGTCTTTCAAAGAACTGGATGTTCAGAGAAGCACAAAAACTGAGGGTTAATGCTGTCCAATGTTAACAAACTGATGAACTCAGGAATTTTACTTGATAAACCTTTTATATTTTGGTGAAAAAGTATTAGTGAATTGTCCAGTTCCACATTCATCCCAATACCATTATGATTTATATCCCTAAAAAATCACCATATCTTGACCTAGTATTCTTCTTTGTTCTTTTTGATGTTTTATGATTAAGTTCATCTCCTTCACTTTCACTTTCACTTTCCTTACCTCCTGTGCTTGTTACTGAATTACTTACACTAATTATTTTACATTGATTGTTTTTTTCCTCCCAGTTGCCTATTTAAACCACTTTCTTGACTGGGACTGTTACTTCCTTCTTCCACCCTTCTTATTTCTCTGTCTTCTTCATTGGTTTCTGCCTTCCATGTAAGAAATATAGGATGCTTTGGTTCACAAGTTGTGAAGATTTGCATGATTTCTGTTGCTAAAAGACTTGTGATACAGTCCTTTCCAGAGCCATTCATATGTAGCCCATGTCATGTAAAGTGCTCTCTTTATGGACTCATAATCACAATCTCAGCATGGTTAAAACTCTTTATTATCTTTTGCAATCTCCTGTTGAAAGTAACCACCTCCTTGTTCACACATGATGTTGGTACCAGATCAAACCTGTGTGGGGCCTCCATAATTTTAACTTTTGTGTGTCTTTTGTTTCTAATAAATTGTGAGATACAGCAAAGCCCTTTATAGGTCTCATTTTTCCCAGTATTCTTCATAGCACCACACAATATTATTACTTTGTTTTTAGTCATATTTTAACTCTCTGGCTTTGCTGTGATCATAATGATGTCTAAATCAGCATTCAGTTTAACATAACCTGTAACAGTGAAGGAGTGTCCCAAGTAATCACTTAATCTTTCACCATAATTTATTACATGACTGTCTCCAATTATTAATATTTTATGTTTGGCTTGTGCCATCACCATTACTTCCCTTTCTCTCCCATCTGAAATCTTTGATGTTTCTGGGGTTCATCTTCATCAATGAGAAATGTTTTCATAATTCAAAAAAGAGCAATTTGGATTATACCGAAACTGGGTCCAAGGAGTTCTTGTAGAGAGGGTTTCAAAAAATTGGATATACTTACAGTTCCTTGTTTGTATATTTATGCCTTGATGTTAAAAATCTTCACATTATCAAACTAACTCCTCTGTTCATGGTATGAATACAAGGCAGCAAAATAAACTGCACATACCCTCAGTAAGACTTTCCTCAATACAGAGAAGTGTCTACTATTCATCTGTTGAATATTCAACCAGCTACACAAAATATATTCAAATTTTGTAAAACATACATACTTTTAAGACTTTGTTAAGAGAATGTCTTGTTAAAAATGCCTTTTATTCCATTCAGGAATTTCTATCTGCTGGTCATAATGATGTAGACATATGAACATTCTTATTTAACTTGTTTTATTACGTTGTATTGCATATAGTTGCTTTGAACTGGTGTGTGTATATGATCTTTTCTTTGTAATTTATCATGTTCTTACTGATTTTATGCAATTTGTAACGTAATAATTTGACTTGATTGCATATTGCAATTTAGCTCTTTTCATGGTGAATTCCACATTCAATCTGACTTGTGCGAATGATGGATCTATGAATGAATATATATATATATATATATATATATATGTGTGTGTGTGTGTGTGTGTGTGTGTGTGTGTGTGTATGTGTGTGTGTACGTGTGTGACCGAGTCATTACCATGTCTAACAGCTGATTCTTGCAGGTTTCATAGTGAGGCAAAGTGGTTGGAAATTGTGATTTATTTAATTATCTGAAGATAATTTTGTCTTCTTGAGGCTTCTTTTTTTTTTGACCAGTCACTACTTGTATCTAGGTATTTTTATCAGTTCCACTTTCCCTTTCATCATAGTTTTCACCACTTATGTTGTTCACATTATTTGTACTTACATGTTTGACCATGTGCATCGCATTTATTTCTGTTTGTAATAGCTCATTTATTAATAGCGCAGATTTAAATTCATCCAAGGTTTCTCAAAGCTCTCTTTTTAGCTTATCACAGTCATTACAGCAATTTTTTTTTGTCATGTCCTGGCCATTATCAGTTAAAAACAGAGAGCCACTATAATCCCCAGCTGACTTGTCCACCATGCTGTACATACACCATGCTTTAGATACACTCATAATGAATAAATTAAAACTGATGAGATGAGCAGGGCATGGTGCATGCATGAGAATGAACAGAAACTCATAAAAGTTTTCATAGGAAAACCTGAAGGCAAACGACCACTTTGAAGACCTAGGCATAGATGGAAATGTGACACTGCATGAATTTTAAAGGTATAGGTTAGAAGAGTGTGAATTGGATTCATCTATCTCAGTAATGGGATCTGATACACATGGTAACAGAACTTTGTGTTCCACAAAATGCAAGGCATTTCTTGACCAGCTGAGGAAATGTTAGTTTCTAAATATGAACACTGCTCTGGGAAGTTTGTAAGTTATGGGCTGATTAAAATCATTCTCAATAATCTTGAAGCTCCACAGTGGCAATTTTTAAGAGCTATTTCCACATTATATGTCATGACTATATTTGAGTGGCACTGTTGTCACTATCCCTTCACTAAGGGTAAAGTATTGATATGTATTTTACTGTGAACCTTGGCCTTGTTATTGTGGTATTGTACATTACTTTCTTAACTTTTGATATGGGATGGAGGCGAGTGATTAGCATTGCTTCCCAGCTACTCTTGCTTGGAAAAATACCGCCAAGTACCCACTGAATAGAAGGCTGTGGGATCCCACAGATGGTCTGGATGCTGTGATAAGGTACAAAAATGTCTGCTCCTCCAGCAAACTGCAATTCAGTTCTCCATTCATCCAGTCCTAAGACCAGGTAATGAACTTAACCCTTTAAACGCCGACTTAAATCCCATCTGCCATCTGCCGGCATTGTTAGAAGCTCACCATATTCTCCATGTTAGCAGGATAAGGGTTAAACTTCTATATTGCTAATGGCATGAAACTAACAGAAGTACAAAAGTTGAGTCATACAGACACATGGAAAATGGGCATGGTGATACGTTTATCCTAATTGTTCATATTAAATAAGTAAAGTAAGCCAAAAATTGAGTGGTATAATGGATTAAATAAATATATTACTTCAAAAGCATGTACAATAAAATTTATTAGAAATAAAAGAAAGATGAAATAATCTTGAATGGTTGAGTCTGTGACAACTGATGAGGTGCATACAAGCATATGCCATGAAGATACTGCACGACATACATGCAGTAGGATTTATGGTAAGATACAAACTTCCGGTGTTTTAACTAACTAATACTACATTATGGAATTCCTAGCAACAGCGATGTTCCACACAATGGGTTTTAGTATGCTGTGTGTCTCAGTCAGGACTTCAAGAACCAATTCTGTAGAAGTGATGTCATTTTCTTTAAGGGTTTGCGGTGGGAGTGACAACAGGGCACAAGTCTGAAGCAATTTTAAGTATATAAAAATGCATGCAGATGTCTACAGAGCTGATAGTTATCTCACAGCCAACATTGTGGTATAAACACAGCCTGGTTTTTGAGCAAGTGACTTTGTTATTGTGTGCTAATAAACATTACATTTGTTTACCCTTGAAAGAGACTCTGATTTAGCAATAAAATGGATTCTCTGCAATCTCACAATACTTTTGCACCAAAAATGACACTCGGGGATGTTACTTGTGTGTAAGAATAGTTCCTCTGTTATTGTACATTATTACTGCATACTGATATAGTTCACTTCATGATTCACTTTCATCATAACTAGTATAATCTTCTTAAATGGCTACCTAGTTTGCGCAACAATACTGAAAACATGGTGTTAATAAGGGGTGCAAGAAAATTTACAATTCATTGTGGTAGCATAGCATCTGGCTACGTTTAGTAGATGTTACTGCTGAATTGTACTTCCAGAGTTGCATGCCCTCACATGGTACTCAAGACACACATCTGCAATTCGCCAATGGCTTACCACTTTTTCTTGCCAGTGAAACATAAGTTCATCAGTGATTTTGATATTTGAGTAGACCCATGGATTAAATTCATCAGTCTAAAAGACAATATTATACATTCTGCACTAGTTCATTTTCAGATATGCTACTCTTCAGTTTCTTGTACTCATTCACTTGCATAGGAAAAGCAGGTGTATAGTGTACATTGGTAATAAAATAAAATATCACTATCAACAAGAACACAACCATGAAAACCATGCCTGTCAGAATCAGAAATCTTATAATTACGTGAACCTTAAAGTATCTTTCATTTGGTGGTTTATCATTTTGGTTCATTAAAGTTTCATGCTCTTGAACATCTGCTGCAGAATTAAGACCTTTAAGAACAGATGCAATTAGATTGTCAACATCAAAATTATCTTCATCAAGTGTGTCTGGAAATCTGATAGTATCTGATGACAGTTCATATTTATTTACCTCCATAGAATCCAAGTTATCAAAATCAAATGCAACTGGAACACCAATATCTTCAGAATTAAAATCATCATATATGTTTTCGAACTGAAAACTAGAGTCTACATCTTCAGCATTTTTGACCACTTCCAAAAGAGCAATTTGGTCAGCAAATTCATATTCATTATTGTGTTTTAGATTTTGGGTTTCAGTGGCAGGAATAGCGTAACTTTCACAGAGGATGCAGTCATAATCATAATCAAGACTGTGATTCAAGGTAACATTTTTAATGTCATCAGTCAAAATGGTATCTGATGTTTTTAGGCTGTTTTTATCAGAAGCAATACCATCCATAATAACATCATTACCCTGGCTTGAGAAGTCGGTGGTGGAAAGTGGGAGTTTAGTTTTTGAATGCAATCCTTGTAAATTTGCATTTTCCAAACTATAATTCACATCAACAGGTGTATTATGATCCTCATTGTCTGCAACTGGGATTTCTGCTACAGAAACATCATTGTGCAGTTCTTCAGAATCCTGAAATTCACCGTAGAATTCATACTCATAAAAACCTAAATCAGCATCTTCAGGAACAAAATTATCTTCTGCACTTATGGACACACTGACAGAATCCATGAGATCATATCTTGTATTAACAGCAGTATGATTATCTCCAATTTTCATACTGACAGTCAAATCACTATCCTCCTGTTCTGAACCAGGGATTTCTGCTGACAGGGTTGAGATATTATCACTATCTAATTTGCCAAAATCTTCAAATTCACCACTATATTCACCATCAGAATCAGAGTCAACAAGCTCAAAAATAAAACTATTGTTTGATTTTAGAAAATAAGTAGAAGAATTTATGACTTCATATTTCATACTTAATTCCTCATGATTGTCTCCAACTTTCGAGCTGACAGTCAAGTTTAAGCCTGTATAGTCCTGGTGAACTGGATTCCGTAATTCTCCTGCAGAAAGTGAAATATCTGCATCTGACTCTTCAGAATCATTATCATAATCAAAATTGAATATTTCTTGGTTATCATCTTCAAACATCCATACATCACCATCATCATCTTTGTTGTTAGCAGGAAAAGCTGAATCACTTTTCTTGTCCAATATAGCATAATCGTTTTTACTGCTTGTAACAGCCAATTCAGGTATTATTTTGTGACCAGTGTGCAGACCTGTGGCTTCCATGCAGATGCTATCCCAATCTTTCTTTGTTATTAGATTTCTCATTTTATCTCCCAGCCAGCACTGCACTGCGTTGTCAGTTCTGATGTCTGTGTCCATCATTTGATTTGTTGATACCCATACTAGTAGATCATGAAAATGACAATCACACTGCCAAGGGTTTCCAGTTAACTTCAGTGAGGAGAGAGCAGATATAGATACATTATTCACTGCGAGTTGCTGCAAATTGTTTTGTCTCAGGTCCAGAATTTCTAGTTTTGGCAGACCAGATAAACTCTCTATACTGAACTGCAAGAGGTGACAGTGACTCAAGTCCAGTGACCGCAGTGATGAAGCTATTAAGAATGGTGTTCCTGATTCAAAGGTATACAGAGGATTGCCTTGTAGTGACAATGCCTGCAGGTTTGTGTTGAGAACAAACATGCTGGGATGGATGAATGTCAGGTTGTTGTAGGATAAGTCCACTTCTGTCAGACTTTGAAGATTGCTGAATGTCTTGCTTTCTATGCTGGTAATATTGTCAGATGAAAGTATCAGCTTTCTTACATTTGGATATGGATAAAAGCTGCCATTGTACAGACTGTGTAAATTATTGTGGGATAGGTCAAATGTATGCACCAGATGACCTGGACCGATGTCTGGCACAGATATCAGGCCCTCCCAACTGAAGTCCAGATAAACTATGGCTGGTTGATCAGTCAAACTCCTACTCTCAGTCTGACTGTTATTTCTCTCTGCATCATTTTCATGACTCCTCACTAAGCTTCCCAGCAGCACTGCTACCAAGAGCAACCAAATGGTGGATGATTTGAAGTACATATCCATGTCAGATTTGTTGTCTTTCTTAGTCGTTTATGAATCAAACATCTGTAATAAAATGAGTCCTGTGTAGAAGCTTTCAAGAAACATGACAAATAAAATTTCAAATAATTAAGCATTCTGGCCATATGGCATCAGAGAGTTCAGAGAAACTGCCAGAGTATATATGGTCATGAAATTACAGGAAATGTTAGAAAAAAGAAGGTTCAGCTAGTTTATTATATTTCTACTCTACACACACGGCATTTCATTAACAAAGAAATTTGATATAAAAATGAAAATATTATGTTGTTAGTTATTAATTTGTGGCAGGTACAAGAGATTTGCTCTACTCCAAAAATGTTCAGACAAGTTCTAGAAACCATGGAGCCTCCTATTCAATGGGCACCAGGGGCTCTTTGCCTGGAGGTAAAGCGGCTATGGTCTAAAGCTAACCACTCATATCCACCTAGTGCCAAGATTAAGAATGCATGGAGCTATACCTCCACTTTCCATATGCCTTCATAGCATAAAAAAGAACACTTTCAATCATCCTTTTAAATTGTCTTTTAATGTTTGCTAAGAGACTAAGTAACAAACTAGACTTGATTTTAACCCATTAATCCACCAGGTAATCAGTTATGGCACTAACATTTATATATTAACAATTATATTGATACATACCATACATTTAGCGGGTGCTACAGCAAGTGGAAGGCAGCAGGTTGAACTATGGATACCAGATATCTCAATGTCAACTGCTGAGACGTCACGACCACATATTAGATAAAGCCACCAGACAGACTCAAGATAAAGATAACACTGCCTTGTTTACCTAAGATTAGAGTGAAAGTAATTCTGCTGCTTCTTGTTTCAAACTCTCAATAATGACCTATGAGAGAGGTAGTGGAGAAAACATATAAATATTTTGTTAGCCTGTGATATGATGGGCATGTGACTACTACCACCACCACTACTACTACTACTACTACTCATGGTAGTAGTAGTAGTAGTAGTAGAAGCAGCATTGCAATATACCTCTGTTGTAACATAACTGAAAAATGTGCATTACCCTCAATTGCTGTTTGCTTACAGCACAGGTGCAAACATTTGCCACAAATGCAGGAGCCACCTCAGAATTCTAGGTGGCAGAATGGTGAAGCAATTTCCATTCTGAGGACCAAAAAATGTAAGGCACCACCATAAAAAAAAAACTTTTGCCACAGTGACTTGGCACCCAGGATTTCTGTACCCCTGGCTTCAAGTACAGCAGTGGTGGGTAAATAAGCTTGGGTGAAAATCAGATTCTGTGATGAAAGCAGACCTTGTAAATTTAGGGCTTTCTTTCTGGTACTTTGTAATTATGTCATACTGGAACCCCTGTTTTTAACACATCTTGAAGTCACCTGGTATAATGATATATCAATTTCCAACATTTGTCAATATGCTAGGCTTCTTAACAACACGAAAACCTGATGTTATGGATCCTATGTGGAAGGATAATTGTTAGTTTTTACGTTTGTACTACTGATCTAATTTTATTAGATTTTCATTTACCACTGTTTTAATTTTATGGGCATATGCTACAAAATGCATTTATTAATATTGTTTATAGTAACACTACTGATATAATTACAACCAAAGTTCAAAGATTCATTATCATGTTCACAAGTCAACATCTAACATGTATTACTTGTGAGGAATGAAAAAAAAAACATTATCACTCTAGGAATGACCACCATAAATGTCAAGAGTCATGAGAAAACAATATACTGCATGCTAACTGGTGTCAGAATTCTAATTCACCACTCATAACATCAAAGCTTACCTATAAAGGAAATACTAAGACAGTATCATTCAGTAGAAACAACCAACAAGATGCAACCTTGTAACAGAATTTATTATTCCACCGTTCGTTAAAGGCTGAACATGTTTCGAGCGGTACGCCGCTCATCAGCAGCAGCTCTAACTGTATTTGCAGCCTCTGGTTTACATACGCGTGTGGTGACCGGCCGTAGTCAAGTCTGAGCACTCAGACTTGACTACG
>Ga0268261_10002657_pt1 | contig 12871 bp, 4 predicted proteins | sample TergutNc150P1_FD_190353 | JGI IMG/M metagenome (GOLD analysis project Ga0268261, IMG submission 190353) | Nasutitermes corniger P1 segment gut microbial community from laboratory colony in Florida, USA - Nc150 P1 (SPAdes) (version 2) | ecosystem: Host-associated > Arthropoda: Insects > Digestive... | reverse complement strand
CTCTCTCTCTCTCTCTCTATATATATATATATATATATATATATATATATATATATATATGCATAATTATAGTAGGAATATGACATAATAGGATCAAGAAAAAAGAAAGAATCCCTGCTTTACAACAGGGATGGCTTCCAAGAGTGTGCAATATTATAGAAATACCATAGAGTTACAGCATTACGTCAGTGAATTAGCTGGATAAGTATGAAGACAGTGATTAATTTTAAATATTTGAGCTCATATTGATGGTAAAGTGAGCATGCATTAGTATTTCTTTAACCATACTTGAATGTATGTAAAAAAAAACACCCCTAGAAATTAATTTTATATATTTAAGCAACAGGGAAATATACTGCATTTTGAGACATGTTGCATAATCTGTTTTATTTACCACTAAGTGCTGTTTATTTGGCAGTTTTATCTTTGTGTGTTCAAATAATACAAATGTTTTCCCTAAACCAGAGACTAAAATTTTAATACCAACCTGGTCATTTAAACGTTAAAGTAGTGGTGAGTTCTGATTAATATGTAGTAGTGTTGAAACATGTTGGGTGTTTAAACATAAATGCATGAAATGCTCGTGTGTGATTTTATTGTTTTGAAGTAGCTGTTTTTGGTGGTTTAGTCATTGTTTTGTCTCTTACTTAATTTCAGCATTTGTTTATGCTACAGTAGAACCTTGTTAACTTTAGATCAGTTAATTCAAAATACCATATAATTTGAAGCACGTGATGTCTGCCTTCTTCAGACATAGAATATTGTGTACTTTTTAATGTACTTAATTTGTAATTTGAGGTTATAATACTATAATACTGCCCATTGCATACTAAATGTTCAACAATAAGAAATGCAGTAACACTCCAAATGACCCTTCACCACTGATTGTCTGGCATAAACATGGATGAGGCTGTTGATTGAGCACTGACAAAAAAATGAGACACAGCAGTGCCAGCTGCAGAATGGATCAGAAGCAAACATTAGTGAGCAAAACCAAGTGAGCTCATCATCATTTCATGTGATTTCAATTTGCCACTTTCCATTGTTATGGATGGAAGTGTGTATCTTTTATCAAATACTTTGTACCTTTATTTTGAGTATTTGTAACTATTCAATTGTAATAATGATATTGAATGGAATTAAGGTGCTGGTGGTAGTAAAAATGTGACCAGAAAGCTGGCAGAACTGATAACAATGAAATTAGAGTTTTTAAAGATTTTCTCATAGTCCGTGATTACCTGAGTCACATTGATGCTGGACTGTTGAAGATCTAATGTGTAATATTATTTACTTGCCAGTTCACATGAAAATTTTCTTTCTTTTCTTTCTAATATATATATATATATATATGTGTGTGTGTGTGTGTGTGTGCGCGCGCGCGCATACTCTGGGTACCTCTGGAACAAAGGTTGGTTGAGTTTTATTTTACAAAACAATCAACTAATATTGCAGTGTAACAGATGTGAATTATTGTTTGTTGGCTTGTGGATTGATATAAATTGTATTAAATTCTGTAGTATGCATTTAAGGAATAAATATGACAATGGGATCTTCTGATTACTGAGTTAAGTAAAATCACCATTAAAGCATAAAATTAGGACTTAACCAATTATATAAGCCGGTCCCAGTGGCCGCGCGGTCTAAGGCGTCGGTCTGCGGCCGCTCGCCTACTGAGATCATGGGTTCAAATCCCACTGGGGGCATGGATGTTTGTCTGTTGTGAGTGTTGTGTGCTGTCAGGTAGAGGTCTCTGTGGCGAGCTGATCACTCGTCCAGAGGAGTCCTACCGACTGTGGTGCGTGATCTAGAAACCTCAATAATGAGGAGGCCATGACCCACGTTGGGTCACAGCACCACGGAAAAAAAAGCCAATTATATAACAGGTATGATTTGCAAAAAACATGTTTCAAAATCACACAATTTGGAGACCCATTTTTGATCCCAAGCTCTCTGTATTGACTTTTTGTGTGTGTGTGTGTGTGTGTGTGTGTGTGTGTGTGTGTGTGTGTGTGTGTGTGTGTGTGTGTGTGTGTATATATACACACACACACACACACACACACACTCTATGCAGGATATGTAATAAAAATGTTACTGCTTCCTGTAGAGTAAGAGTTTAATTTTTCAATCTTGACCACAGTGAAATGCTCTGACAACTTCTAGCATAGACATTCCATACTTATGCTTGTCTAAACCTCTCAAGTGCTTTTGTTATGCAACATGTAGAATAACAGTCGTGATTTTCTGCTGGTAGGCTATTAACCACTGCTAGTCTACAGCTCGGTTTATATGAGGCTTTGAAGTGCAATAATATGTGTTTGTGTACGTTTTAATACAGTCTTTACATTGAACTAAATGTTACGTCATTCAAATCCTGTCATGAGACAGGCATTTATATTATTTAAATTTGTGTTTCTTCATCATCTTTCTTGCAGTGCCCCAAACCAGTGATAAGTGCAGTTCATAATGCATGTATTGGAGGTGCACTGGATTTAATCACAGCAGCTGATATCAGATATTGCACTACTGATGCATGGTTCCAGGTGAAGGAGGTTGATATAGGTAGGTGGAAGTGATATGAAGACATATTAAAAAGCTCCTTAACTTGCAGCTAGAACCAAGAAAGACAAGTAGTACAGCTGTCTCCAGGTAGGTGCATCAGGCTGTCTCCGGATGGGGCTCGAGGACAGCTGGGAGAGATTTCAGGCTTATAAATTCCAATAATAGGATGAACTGGAAGGAAAGGCAAGACTCAGCAAGCGCAGAATGGTTCACTATTACACATCAGTGTTTTTCCTGCTTTTGCCACCACTGGGCAACATCAGTCACAGTGTTTCCCACCTGATTTTCAGTGGACCTGGTCCACACATGAGTGTTAACACAACACAGCTCAGTGGCAATGTGTGTCATTCTTATCATATGCTTACTTTCATAGAAGTCACTGATACATATTTTTCTCATATGCAAATATGAGATGAACCTCTATATTTGTATGAATGTAAATATTAAGAAAATCTTGTTATATAGTGCTGTAAATGTAGTAAATAATATCACATAATTCCACCAGATCTAAGGTATTTAGCAGTACTTGAGGTGTGCTGAAGTGTAATGGGAACTCTGGGTGGATTATGATGACAGAAAATGGCAATGTAAGGTGGTAGTGTGAAAGATGCGTTAGGGCAAATAACCCGTTATATGAGTGCCACAGATATGTGTATTTTGGCAATCCAGTATTTCAGATGGCTGACAGATGGAGAAGTGGCAAATGTGATGGTCGTGGAGAATGGTAATAGGTCAATAGATCAGAAATGTATTTGTAATATAGTACAGTTGAGATAAATTGTGGTAAGCAGCTGATTGAAGTAATTTGCATTACATTTGATGCAAAGAATGTTATTGATTTTTTGTGTCTGGAAGACTGTAGCAGTTTGTGACATAAATTACTTTCATCTCTATAGGAATGGCAGCAGATGTGGGGACTCTGCAGAGGTTACCTCGTGTTATTGGCAGTGATAGTCTGGTTCGAGAGTTGGCATTTACAGCCAGGAAAATGATGGCCTCTGAAGCCAAAGAGTGTGGTTTTGTCAATAGAGTGTATGATGACAAAGACAGGTAAAGGTACCTTCTGTTTAATGGCATTATGTGTTGTGTGGTGTTGAGTTTTGTATTATTCAGTACATTTCTTCACATAGCTTGGTTTCCTGGTGAAATTACTTGTTTACATTCATGTCTGATTTGCTTGGTGCCTGTACAAGCCAACCACTTTGCAGCAGTATGGGCTGTATTAAGCTAACATTACTTGCAGTTTGTGTGCAGATTTTGTTCAAATTTTCGATACTGTATTGCAACATGTCTAGAAATGTCTGAGAGAGCATGGACTTGTGAAATACATTCCCATGTACAGAAAGCTCTCCCACCTGCTTTGCTGCTTAGGAAGGTGAAATACATGTTTTCATCAGTTTTTTTCTTCTGTTCTTTTTAAACATGTTGAGAGAGTTGGTATATAGGACTTTAACCATTGTCTAGGTTCATTCTAATACAGATGCATTTCATTGACTGGTTCTGTTATCATTTTGAGGCAAGTGTGAGCATAATCTGAATTCTCTGGTACAAAGACAGGGCCTGAATTACTCCTGAAGATGGGAACAGAACCATTTTCCAAAATGTAGTGGTTTAAAAATAATCTAGATAATGGGTGAAGTCTTAAATCACCTGTGATGTATCTGTGTCAAAATCATTCAAGAATGAATTGTACTGAGATAGTATTTTGTTTGTCGTGTGAGTTTTCCAGTAGGTTTAATGGGTTGAAAACTATCAAAACATAAATTAACCACATGCTCTCAAGTCTGGCATGACACAAACATCAGATTTCTTTGCTTCTGATAGCTTGTATGTGAGCCACAGATTCAAGACCTGTTTTTCTGCCTTCATTGTGCTCATATATTCCAGCTTATGGAAGCCTCGTTGGCACGCCGAAGAAGAAATGCTACAACATTTTTTGAAGGAAATTCTTAAATTTTATTTTTCTTTGTCCATAGCCTTTAAAAGAGCTTCATAGCTTCCCCTTACTCCTGGCCTGTAGAAGTTACCGTTTTCAGGACATTCAGATCCCACTGGCCTATCTGGGCCTAGTCTCCCCTTCCCCATCCTTGGGTTTGATTAACTACTCCTGTCCTCTGGTACCTATGCAAGTAGTCAGATATGAATTTTATTTTGCACACATAACAGCAACTTAAAAAAATGAACTGTAGTGTTTGATTGAGTAACTACTGAATGAATGCTTATTGTGTTTCAATACTATAAACAGATCCCCTTCCTCTGTGGGACACCTCATTATTATTTCATGTGTATCTGGTCTTGTAGCATCAGTTGTGGAACTTTATTCTATGACCACATATCTTCCAACGTTCTGGGGTTTGTGACCCGCCCTCTCATTTCTGAGAATGCAACACTTAGTTCCATAAGTGTGTACTGTCATCCTTATCACTTAGCTAGTCCTGTCAGCAAATGCCACAAAGCAGAACAGACAACAAAACTAATAATTTTCAACTATTAATTTCAAACACTTAATACACAAAAACATGTCAGATTCTATCCACCTTTACCAATCAGTGTCACTGTCTCCATCTTCACAATCAGTGCTGTCATCTTCCTCACTCTAACTCCTAACATCCCCATCCTCTTCACTGCCATTCCACAACATATCACCAACAGTCTCATTGCAGTGGATATACAACACTTCCTAAAACCCTGCACAGTCACTTCTGGTGAGATGCACAGCCATGCTATTATGATCCACATTGACTCATATTTGATGGTTTATAAACTTACTTGAACCCATGAAGATTCGCAGTTTTCTCCACAGATGGTGTTTGTGCTGTCAAGAATTTAAATACATGTCCTGGATTTCTGTGTTGTGTCTGTGGCCTGATCAGCTTGAGTTCATGGCTCTTTTTATGGTTTTTAATATGTGGATTGGTCCAGGTTTTATTTTGAGTCTTGTAGTTAATATTTAAATTTTCAATAGCCATTTTCTTGTTACTGCCCTTCAACTAGATCTGTTCTCAGGTACATATCTTAACAGTTTACTGTTTTTATGGTGCCTGGTGATTGAGAATAACTTAATCTACAGGGTCCACTAGGTTAGGTGCTTCTTTGCATGAAAATGGAAACAGAGCCAGCTACCGAAACATTGTGTTTCTTTAAGAAATTAGATGACTGAAATTCCAAAAAATAAGACTGTGTCATTTAACTTCTGTCTTGCTCTGTTCCCTCTTTTGGATGTCTTGACCCTTTAAGTTGGTACTGATAGGCTGTCCCAAAACATTGGTACAGAATTCCACTCTGCACCATGTAATGTCTAAGAAGAGCAGATCTTTCATGATGATTTGACAATGCAGCCTTACTTTGTCTCCACGTGGTCTGGTTCAGATTGATCTGGTTGGCTGTGGTCCAGTTTGGCGCCTCATACGCCAGTTTCATATGACCTCATATTTAAGCATCAAATTTAAGAGAAAACCCCTGTCTTGCATTTGAGTGAATACAGTAGTTTTGCTAGCAGTAGTGTAACAAACATAATGTAATAGTAGCCAGGATTTGTGGACTGACACAGAGTAAGTTGTGGAATGCTAGTTAAGGAACACTTCTTAGATATACATTATTTTCTTTTAGTATGCTGAAAGGAGCTGTAGAAGTTGCTACTGATATTGCAGCTAAAAGTCCAGTTGCTGTTCAGGTAACAAAGAGGAGTATTGTGTATTCAAGGGACCACACTGTTCAAGAAGGTCTTGATCATATAGTAAGTACATAAGGCAGTAAGTCATTCTGTCAGTCATGTGATGGTTTAGGGTCATGTCATAGTTAAGCGTGTCTCATTCTAATGTTATCCTACCAACATGTTCTTAGACATCCGCAATTTCTTTCCTGTGGGTTATTCAATTAGAACCTTGTGTGCATGTTGGATTTTGCTTTTGCGTTCTGTATGCACTACTAAACTCAACTGTCACAATTACATCACTGTATGCTGTTTTAATCATTAAGGTCAAATTATTTGTATCTAATTTGATAACTGATTGTTTAATTCACATTTAAATTTGTCTTTACAATTGCTTCTCTGCTAAAACATAAAGAGTGACTACCATTCTCTACAAATATTGATCGAAATAATGAATAGACAGTACTTCCTTCTTCAGCCAACAGCTTGTCATCAGCATTGTCATTGTTGCTGCTGCTGCTGTTGTGTTTATTGTGTGCGTCATAAATGATAAATTACTTAATGTTGGATACCAGTTTTATGTTCAAATTTGTCTTTACAAAATTCTTATGAATTAAAATGTAGTATTTAATAGTATTTCATACTGTCATGTGTTTTGGCATAATGCTTGTCAGTGCATGTGCATAGCTTCATGCCAGAATAGGAGGTATGCAGCACGGATACACAACTCATTAGATAGTTGACTGCCATCATTACCTCAGAAAGGGCAAGCAAGTTCAAGGATGTGTTGTTAGGTTGCACCATCACCAAACACAACTGTGGCAGCTAGGTCAAGGTACACATTTATTACTTGTTGATTCATTCATTCTAGTGAACAAATTTAGCATGGCTATCCTCAGGGGGCCATAAGCCGTGCTTTGTGCCGTTACTATACTGTCTTCCACTGATTTGCGTTCGTTGAGTATAGTATAGTAACGGCACAAAGCACGGCATGTGGCCCCCTGAGGATGGTCAAATAAAAAGGACCTAAACATGTAGGGGTTTAGTGGTGTTTGCAAACATGTTTTAACATTTTAGTGTTTTTAAATGTTAAAGTGAATGTATTTTAAAGTGTAACAAAGTGCGTGAGTTGGATTATATAACAAGTGTAACAACATGCACGGTGCGACAGTAAAGATAATTAGCATGGTTAGTAATGCTAAATAGGCACTGCGCTACAAGCCGGAAGGTTGTGGGTTCGATTCCTGATGGTGTTATTGGATTTTTTCATTGACCTAATCCTTCCGGCCACACTATGGCCCTGGGGTCGACTCAGCCTCCGACAGAAATGAGTACCAGGAATGTTTCCTGGGGGTAAAGGTGGCCAGTGCGTAGGGCTGACAACCTTACCACCTTTATGTGCCAATTGTCTTGAAATCTGGGAGCCTCAACCTCCTGGAACCCTTAGGGTCTGTCCAGGCCTGTAATGGGATTGCTTTACCTTTACCTTTACCTAGTAATGCTAAATAAAACTTATCATCAACAAAGTATTACAGAATGAGAAGCAAGTTCTATAGTTTTCACAGCCACCTCAGTTGGTAGGGGTGGATGCAATGCTTCAGATTGCCTGGATCAGTGTATGAGATACATGCATATTGTCAGATGTGCCAAGGTCTGCCACCACACTTTCCTGATATTTATAAAACTAAAGGTTTGGTTGCACCACACTCCATTGGGTTAATTCCATAGGATTAGCAATTGCCCACTATGCATGAACATTTTGCACTGGTATGTTTAGATATAGCTGAAAGCTATAACTTTCATCAGGGATGTCATGAGGAGGAGGAGTTGTCAGTTTATATGTGAACTCAGAAGTTGACCACAATGTGTAACTTTGCAGTTATCCTTGATCAGGCTGTCTGACACCAATCTGTAGTGTCTCATCTGACGCGCTGGTAAAGAGTGGCTGATCACCTGAGAAGACTTTATTTCATTCTGAGGACCATTTATGATTCTAGTGTTAATCTAATTTCAGCGCCACTGGAACATGGTCATGCTACAGAGTGAAGACTTCATGAATGCCACTGTTGCACAAGCCACTAAGAGTCCTCCACCAACATTTTCCAAGCTTTGAAGTGACTGGGTATGTGACATTTCGTATTTCCTTAGTGGTGACTACAAAAATTGCATTTGTGAGGGATATGGCACTGTCTTTCAGTAGGGTCAATGAATTTGTAATATCAGTGAAGTAATATTACTGTTAAAATGATTTGCTATATATACTCTGTTTTGTAATGTTATACACTTGCATATTTCAGAATTAATAAATTCTTACTGTTTTATGTGTACCTTTGGTTTCCAGTACAAAATGCTAATTTGTACACACATGAGATTTAAGCAAGGATAGAGAAATTGGAGGTCAGTGATTGTAGTTGAGATCTGGTAGACAAATAATGTGAGGAAGCCATGGTTGAAGAATGGCATGAGCTTGTGTGCAGCAGTTAGTTATGTTTTAAAAACTGGAGCGATGCCTAAAGGAAATTATTTTCCAGTCTTTTCATCACAGAAGGGGTTTTGGTTAATGTATCTGCTCTGATTTCTTTGAGATTTGAGGTTCTCATGGTGGTGAGTATAAAAAAAATAAGTCTTTTAGCATGTGATGCCATGTTGTTTGCTAGATAGGTGCCAATATTTTGGAGGAATTTGCTGTCTCCATGTTACCAGACCACACAGTACCACAACAAGAAGAGTAAACTTTTCTGGATGGTGTGTGTGTGAGACACATTAACAAAGAAGTACAACTGTTTTACATATTTTTAAAAACTTGCTGCTTTTCATTAGATGATTGGGAATTAAAATGTTATATTTCAATATTGTAAATAAAACCCCTTTCCACATACAGGCAGATGGGTGTTACAGCATGTCCTTTGTATTGGTGTTTTGACATGTTTCAGTCCTGGGCCATTATCAGGGTATACATTTTCTCAAAGGTCAGTGAAATTAGTATTCTTTACAGTAATCTATTAAACATTGATATGTTTTATATATTATATGTTAAAACTTTCTAAAACATGCTTTCTTTGTATCCTATTTCAATTTCTGTTACTATTGCAGCGTTATGGTGGCCAGGGTGGTGCAGTCAGTATAGCCACTTGCTATGGACTGGACAGTCTGGGGATCGAATCACGGTAGGGTGAGATTTTCCATGCTGTCCAGAACAGCCCCAAGGCCCACCCAGCCATCTGTACAATGGATATTGGGTATTTTGCAGGGGTAGAGCAGTCAGAATGTGGTGCTGCCACCCACCTCCTTCTGGTTCCAGGTTGCAAATGGGTAGGAGCTATACTGCAACTTCTGCTCTGTGCCTGCCTAGGCATGTTATGCGGTGACCTTCACCTTTTACCACAGATGTGTACTTGTAGTCAGTATTCATGTGCATCTTATATCAAAGGAATCCACTTCATCTACAATATTACTACAGCATACTTAAATCTTCAGTGTTTATTGAATATGCTTATCATGTTACACATCTTGGGCTGTATATAAGGTTTCAGCTCGAGATGTTACACACATCCATATTTTTATCTATGTTTATCCACATCTTTGACCTTCAGTATCCTAAGCACCCATATGACGGTTTCTAACATGTACTGGCAAATGGCCTAGCATGCCATGTATTGGTCTCTGTGTGTTTACTTTGTAGTTTGCTGTAGAAAACTTTGTGAAATAAGTCTGTTCTGTTACGTACTGGTTTATTGTGATGTGTTGTGATTTGGAGGACCTGCCATCACCAGCTGATACATCACAATCTCAATTTTGTGTAGTATTCTTGAAAACACTCATCAAAGCATAGTTCCACATCACACTTCTTGCATTTGACTTGGACTCCCTCCCTATTTGGCCATTGCTCTTCTGGGATGTTATGGAGCATTGATTCATTGGTTTATGTATGGTGACTTGACTTGTTTGCTTTTATTTACCTTATTCTCTATATTTGAATGACTTTCTTAATTTCCATTATGCATTACCATATAAATGGCTGATTTTTGCTTGATTAGCTGTAATAATCTATATAAATACAATGTAGTAATCTTATATGTGCACTAAGCTCTTGCCCACATTTTTAATTATTGGAATGTTCTTTTCTTGAGTTTCCTTTTGGTTGAGGAATGAGGTTGTCATCAGTTGGATTAACCTGCAAGCACAAAATTGTACCTAAAGTTTTTATTTATGCACAACTAATGTACCTTGTGTTACACTTTGGATTAACAACTGTCAGATGGAATTTCTTACTGCCTTCGTGATTTGCAAGTTTTCTTCTCAACTGCTGCCAGCTCACATATGTGTCAGGGAAGAGTTTTGTTTGGACATTATCCATGTTTGGTATAAAAATTACCTTGGCATTTTAACCTTTAAAGGCCTAATGTTAGATATATCTAACACAGCCTGCACTCCCCAGTGGCCGAATGTTTTATATATATCTAACGCCGTGCATGCATTAAGTTGAGTAGGAAACACAAACAAACTTGTTGTGGATCCCACAACAAGACCTGGTATTCGTCAGGAGCAATGATGTCATTTATGGCAGTCTGGGTTTCAACATTATTTATGTGCACACTTGACCTTTGGGGATCAGCTGAGCGAGTGAAAGGCACGACACAGTAGACCATTGTTTTGAGGCTGAAACGTAGAACCTCGATGACAAAGAGCTCTAGCTAGTCTTCTGGCAGCTTTCGTAGAAGTGTGGTGCGTCTTGATATTTTGTAGTGGCAGACTGGCTTATACGTGACAGTGACGGATTGGTTAGAAACAGCAATCCACAGTTTTTCAAAACGTTTATTGTCCAAGGTGCAAGTGTTACGTTTCACGGTTGTGTCTGAAGTTACATTATCAGTGGTGAACTGGTATATATTGCATAAATTCACTGGCGTTTTGTAAGGAAGTACCCCTTCCGCGGTATTGATATTTTTCCTCAGTGTTTACTGACAGAGTTTCACCTGGATTACTTTCCCGTTGAAGAATTGTTTAGACTTTAGACCAGTGGTGCATTATTAGTTACTGTGGCTTATTTGATTTTGTTGTGACATTTTAAAAAATGGAACCTCACAAACGAGCTAAGTATTCAAAATCACTTGATCCTGACGAAATAGAGGAGGTACTGATGGATGAGGAATCTGATGAGGAATTAGAAGACAGAGACAAAGTGGTGAAACCTCGTGTACAGTCTTCCTCATCCTCAGAAGATGATGATGTCAAGGAAACCGAAGTTGCGTTTCGGGCTACAAGAGCTGGGGATTTGTCAAATTTCTTGAATTTGACTGGACCACCAAACGGCGTTAACCAATCAGCTGCCTCTGATATAAATGCAGAATCTTCTCCCTTTTCAATTTTCATCCTCTTTTTTAGGCAGGTCTTTCAAATTATTCTAACCGAAACAAATCGCTACTTTCATCAATACATGTCATCTAGACCTACAGGAAGCACTTCAGCACAACCACCTGATATTACTATCAAAGAAATGTACAAATTTTTTGGACTTATAATTCAAATGGGGCATGACCAGCGTCACAGTCTCAAAGATTATTGGTCCGGAGAAGAGCAGTACAGCACTCCATTTTATTCAAACGTAATGGCATGCGATCGCTTCTTCCACATTCTTCGATTCCATCATTTTGAAAACAATGACGACCCTCTGAACCATGACGACCCAAACTACGACAGACTTTGGAAAATACGAAAGATTTTTGACACACTGAACAACAAATTTTGCGAACTGTACAATCCGACAGAACATCTTGCTGTGGACAAAGTGATTGTGTTGTACAAAGGAAGAGTAGTCTTTCGGCAATATATTCCAAAGAAACATAAAAGATTTGGCATCAAAATTTACAAACTTTGCGACTCTCTGGGCTACACTTATGACATGAGCGTGTATTTAGGCAAGCAAAGGCAGAATGCCACAGCTCAAATAACAGCAACACACGGAATGGTGCTGCAAGTTATTCGAAGAGTTGAGGGACTGGGCCACAAAATTTTCATGGACAACTATTTCACCTCGCCTGCTCTGTTTGATGACCTGTTCCAACGAAAAATCAATGCGCGTGGCACAGTTCGCCATGATAGGCGTGGAATGCCATGAGATATAGGACCAAAATCTCTAAAAATTAAAAGGGGGGACATAGCGACACTAGTCATGGGAACACTAAGGGCCGTTCGCTGGAAGGACAAGCAGGATGTGTACATTCTCACAAACATGCATGCCCCCCTGTTGAAATAAATTTCACCGATGAATCTGGCCAGCCTATCAAACCTCGTGTTTTAGAAGACTACAATGCATGCATGGGGGTTTGTGGACAAGGCAGGCAGAATGGTCAACAGATATGGAATTGCCCGCAGGACATGGAAATGGACCAAAAAATTTTTTTTCCACCTAACAGACATGACCATTCTAAACGCATTTCTTATCCACAAATCGTGTGGCGGCAAAATGGCGCACAAATATGTCCACGGGCTTCTCGTTCGCGAATTGATTGTCCATTCGCAAGAGGAAATCGTGACACCTAGTGGCATTTGAAGGGGCAGACCAAGTCCAACTGCGTCCCAGCTCAGTCGACTGGAAATAAAATATTCGCAGCATTGGCCTTCCAAAGGAAAGCAACGGCGATGTCGCGTTTGTTC
>Ga0268261_10002656_pt1 | contig 12873 bp, 7 predicted proteins | sample TergutNc150P1_FD_190353 | JGI IMG/M metagenome (GOLD analysis project Ga0268261, IMG submission 190353) | Nasutitermes corniger P1 segment gut microbial community from laboratory colony in Florida, USA - Nc150 P1 (SPAdes) (version 2) | ecosystem: Host-associated > Arthropoda: Insects > Digestive... | reverse complement strand
AGCTGATCACTCGTCCAGAGGAGTCCTACCGACTGTGCTGCGTCGTCGTGTGTAATCTAGAAACATCAAGAATGGGTGCTCCATATATATATATATATATATGACATTAGTCGCCTAAGGGTTAATACCCCCTGCGTTAGCCCTTTTCTCCTCTTAACATAGTAAAATGCATTAAATTAGGAGGGATGGAAACATCTCTCCTAATGTAGCAAGATCTCTTTTAATATTTACATTTTAAGGAAACACTTGGCTTGATGCCGGCTTTTTAAATGGAGCAGGTGAAGCATTAGCTGTTGGTACCCATGAGGTGCTGCTACAGATCTCTGTGTCATTTCAATGACAAACACGTAGGTGGCCTCCCTGTCGATGAAATTTGCTGCTGTCATAATGTCTTGCTGTCCAGCAGACCATATCCTTGAGTTGAGACAGCAAACTGCCACCATTTGATAGCCTGTAGTGTGGTCTTCCAGAGCCTCCATTATGCCCTTGTCCACCGCAACACTCAAAACAAATACATTTTTTTGATGGGTAGCATGTCTTTCTTCAAGCTCTTCTTCACCATGTCCATTTTACACACCTTATGTTAAAGTGACAGTAATGTCAGTCCCATTGCAGAAGTTCACACTTTTGTCATGTCATGTAGGAGTTGGGTGACCTATAGTGCATTGTGTTATCACAAAATATCAGTTGGTCCATAATTATTATTGGTGACAAGTATACACAATACCATTGTCCTATATTTGAGATTCAAGGTTACCATAGTGTTGCTGAGGATTCAGGTCACCTGGGATGTGATGCTGTGCTAAGTGACTGGTTCCTAATGTCTTAAAGTCATTACCATTCCTTCAAAACTTAGGGAGCAACTGGAAAGTAATGTACCAATTAAACTTATTTCATAAGAAGTTTATGTAATATAATGACCTTGAAAGATTTGTTTAAATATCATTCGAAAGTCTTGATGTCTACATATGAATGTGAATAATCCCACTATCGGAGTCTGTTTTGACACAATATCAGTTCCTCACCAACACTTCTGCGAACTGTAACATTATTGCCATAATCTCTCTCGCAACAATATTATGTCCATATTTCCACATTGTTCACCACCTTAGATGCTCAAAACACCTCTTAATGAGAAATGTTCATACAACAGTGCTGTGCTACTTGTTTCACGGACACATGCTACTTGCTCAGGTCATCTGTCTCTGATTTATTTACATGACTAATACATTTCCACATACTAAAATTAATTTAATTACTCAGAGCAGTCTATTTCAAGTTACCTTGACTCTCCCCTTTGTCTTAGACGTCTAATGAAAGAAACACGAGATTTATTTCGAATACCAATATCTGCTAACAGCGCATTATCATCTTTTAGTTTGCAGCCTTCATGAACAAGCCAGTTGGAATGCCAGACATAGCGCCAGCTAATTTTCACTGACGATTGTTGGTAACGTGTCAACTTCAAGGTAAAATGACGACGGATGGCATGTTTGAGATCCATAACAGTGGCACCCTGTTGCTGCACCTGAAGCAAGACACAATTTTTTTTTGCTTTTAAAATGTCTTCTCACCACTCATAAATTCTACCATTATTGAATCTTCTGCAAATGAATAAGCAAAATTCAAACATGGAAATACCGTACTGTTAAAAAGACAGGGACCCTCTAATAACTGACATTTCAACCCAAAAATATAAATTCCAAAATCTTGAAGAACTGTATGTCTTACAAAAATATAAGGGTAACTTCATAAGTATAGTTTTAAGAGTATTTGTAAAAGAAATTTGAACTTTGAAGTACACTTAAATCTAGAATCAAGACTTTGTGTGTAATGTTCCCCTTCTCCCCCACTCTGCATTTCTACCACACAAAGTAGACAGGCATATTGCACAGATTTTTTCAACATAACACTACGACATTTTCAGGACATATTTCTCTATCATGTAGACTATGAATGACCAGAATGAAGCTGTAAACAGTTATACACGGTGCAGAAAAATTCCATACCCAAACTTCGTCAGGGGATAAGGGAGACCAAAACAAAGATTTATTGTCAAGGAACTGTATGTCGGAGATTCAGCCTAGTATCACTACGGACCGTCAAATTGTGTCTGACTAAGGTTGAAAATCAAGCAGAACCACCTAAGGATTCTGCAAAAAAAAAAAAAAAAAAAAAAGTATTTCGTACCAATTTAGAACAGATGTCCAATCATATGGCCACCAACCTCAATATACACCCGACGATGCAGTACAGACTGATGTGTGCTCAAAAATGTTAGGTTCCTGCTGCCTCAACAATATGGACAATAAGATCCTCTTCAGAATCAACTGGTGTTGCGTAAATCAGGGCTTTAACCCTTTAAACGCTAAGTTAAATCCCATCTGCCATTTTCTGGCATTATTAGGAGCTCACCCTATACTCCATGTTAGCAGGATAAGGGTTAATGTGGCCCCATAGGAAGAAGACCATTGGTGTGAGCCTGGTGACCTGGGAGGCCAAGCCATTGGCCCGCTCCTTCCAATCCAGCGATTGTTGTAAGTGGCAGTGAGATGCTGATTCTGAGGAGGATCTCATTTCCTTCATCACTGAGGCAGCAGCAGCCTGCCATTTTTGAGTGCACACATCAGTCTCTGCTTCGTTGTTGTCAACCGTGTATCGAGGCTGACGGCTGCACATTTGACCATTTGCTCTAAATTGGTATGAAATAAGCTATTTTTCAGAATGCCTCAGTGCTTTTGCTCGATTTCCAATGTTAGCCAGAGCCAATTTAACAGTACGTGGCACTGCAAGAACACATCCAGACATATTGCTCCTTGACAATAAATCTTTGTTTTGGTCCCCCTATCACCTCATGGAGTTTTTCTGCACCCTGTGTGTGTGTGTGTGTGTATGTATATATATATATATATATATATATATATATATATACACACACACACACACACACACACACACACACACACACACACATATATATATATATATACATACATACATACATACATACATACATACATACTAATACCAAGAAATACATATATGTAGGATATGTTCCATTCCCATGGGCCAGGTGGAGAGTTAACAGTAACAAACAGTAAGTAATACATAAAAGGACTTTTTTAAATATTCGTTCAATAATAGTAACCTGGTAGTAAATACAAATAATTCAAATTTATGAACTTGACACAAGCCCAAACTTGGCAACAAAGTCATAATCCAGTGGCCTGTGTGTAATAAATAATTTCAGAATGTTTCAAAATGTAACACTCTTGAGTGCAATAACTATTGCAGATGAAGTTCATTACTGAGAATGATATACTATTCTTATGAACACTTGTCCATTGTCTTAGTACAACACATGGGAAACTGGATCTTGTTCCATCCTCAGGTGAAAGGTGGGGAGGTGATTACTTATTTACACAATTATCACAAGGACATTTCTTCTCCACCAGCACAAACAAGAAACTGAGACTAGCTCCTTCTATCAGATGCAGATGGGTTGGCACCTCCCTGCTTCTCAAATTAGAATGAATATAGATCCAGTTTCCGAAGTCCAAAAACCAAGTAATCCAGAACATTAATCACATGTCTTTGAAAAGAAAGTCCCTATGTCCAATTCCAAGCTGCAGTGAATATCATTACTCATTATTTGATTGTAAGACAAAACATAATTACCACAACTGGCATTTCTTCACCATCATCACGAACAACAAAAACGGTCATTGACTGACCATGCTCAAGGGCAATCTGTGCTTGTACTTCTTCCAATGTAACACCACTTGGGAGGTCAGAAAGTAACGGGTCCTGCTTCAATATAACAGTGAGGGTTTTTCGTGTTATTTCCAGCAACTCTTGATGACTCAGAACTTCTGGTTCGCTCCCAGAAAGTTCATCTTCTTGCTTGCTCCTGTCACTTTCCTCCTTAACAGAATTTGACATTGCAAAATTCTGGAATACATATTAATCCATACCATACAATTAATCAAAATATAAATACAGGCACATGGTCAACATGAGCATTTCTCTTCATAGGGGCTCGGCTTTTGGGGAACCTGGAGGAGGGCTCATCTACCGGGGACTTTGAGAGCTGGATGAAGGGGCTCTGGCGATGGGGTATTGCTCTCTCAAGAGGGTCCACGGAGGGGGCATCGGGGAGGGCTCCTTTACTGGGGAACATGAAAGATGAGGTTTTTGAGAGATATGCAAATGTCCTGTAGGTGGGCCTCCATCTTTATAGGAGCCCTTTTGGGGAACCTGGAGGAGTTTCGTATGCCGGGACTTTTGAGAGAAATGAATAGTATATCTGAGTACCATTGTGAACCCGGAGGTCACTCAGGTTTTAAGTCTGAGTGAGGCTTTAACCTCACTCAGACATACATATCAGGGTTCCTTCCTTTTGGACAAAGAGGATAATAGGAAACTAAGTATCAGGCCCATCTGGAGCCTTGTTGAAGGAGCAGGGCTCCCTTAATTTGGGGGCAATCTGGAACTTCAGTGGGGCTTCGGAGCTCCTCTGATTGACATGGGGCACAAAGGGCCAGTTAAGGCCTAGGTGCATCGGGGCCATGAGGTCCCAAACCCAAAATACAATCAATCAATGGTCAACATGAATATGCCAAGTATGCTGATCACCTGGCATAAAGGGGTATGCCTGCCATAACCATGCAAGTGGACACTGTGATGACACACATTAATACATTATACTTCCAATCATATTTTCAGTCATTACAAAATAAAATTTTTCATTATTCTCTGATTTTACTCTACAACCCAAGTTCAGTAAATATTAAAATCACACCATATAATTTGTTACTATTAATATGGGAAGATTACCAACTAAAGCCACATTAAACAATGTTCAGTACCACAATCCAAAAAGTCATAAAATTAATTTGATATCAGCAAGTCTAACAGACATACAATTAGCATTAATCTGACAGCAATTACATTAAATTTCCCTCAAGAAACAAATTTTCATTATTCCACTTGCACCAAGTACTATTACAGACATGAAATCATGTCATAATTGATAAAACATACAAAACAGATCAGCAAAATAAATGATATCAGATTTTTGGTGGGAAAACCCCTTGGTATGTGGCTACTTTGAACAATATGAAACAGACAAAAGGTTAACAGTGAGGATGAGAAACACATTCAGTGGTGGATTCTGGTGATGGCAGAAGATGAACCTTGGGGTTCTTCAAACATTAGCTACTGAGCACTGGAAGCAACAGACACCAAAACAGGAGAGTCATATGTGAGAAAAAGTGAAACATAGGAATTTCTTGACACTTCATCGGAAAGTTATCTGCTTAACTACCTACACTTGAAAATGCAGATATGTTCCTCCAAAATAGGAGGAACCACTTATGCAAAATGCACTCTTGCATCCCAGACAGTCAGAATCCTCAATGACACCAATGAGAAAACTAAAAATTTGTAAAGGTTAGCTGTATTTTGCAATTTGTGATCAATCCTCCCCAACATTCAGACTGGCTCATGGGAACATCCAGCCTTCTCTTCAGTAAATAATGGGGGCTCTTTCCCGAAGGGGTGAAATAGCCACAGCAGGTTACAAATACATGGAGCTATACCGTCACTCCCCATATATCATTGTGGGATATACAGGGTCAACTTTACTAATCATTTTGCCCAGTCATCCCTTTACTGATCTGAATCATATGCTAATTTGCTGCTGGTATAATGATACTGAAGTATTCTACTGCAATGCCGTATCGCTTTTATACCAGCCATATTATGACCAAAACATGAGACTGATCATTAATGTCTAACATATACCACCATAAGGAATATGTTAATCTTCGGTTTGGGACACTGTTAAGTAAGGTGTTCCGCAGGGCTCTGTTCTGGGTCTCTCACTGTTTAATACATATCTGAATGATTTTCCAAAAATAATCAATAAACTCTCTCACACCATACTGTTTGCTGATGATACCAGTATTTTTGTCACATCCACTAATTATACTGAACTAAATCAGAAATTAAACTCCACCCTGCATCATATTTCTAATTGGTTTGAAACAAATCAGTTGGTATAAAATGCAAATAAAGCATATATAGTCAAATTTACATATTCTAAAGCCCTGATCTATCCATTAAATATAATACATATTGATCAAACTCTCACCATTGCTGATACAATCAAATTCTTAGGCTTGCTTGTGGATAGTCACCTATCATAGAAGTCTCAAGTAAATTTATTATTAAAGAAGCTGGGTTCTGCACATTTTATGATGAGAAAATTATCCTACATACTAAACACAGGAACATTAAGAATAGTTTACTTTGCACACTTTCAATCATGAAAAACTATGGTATAATATTTTGAGGTTCATCAAAAACCATGTACAATGTATTTTGAATACAGAAAATAATAATAAAAATCATGCTGGGACTAGGTCCTAGGGGCTCTTGTAGAAGTTGGTTTAAGAAATCTGACATACTAACAGTACGAAGTGTGCATATATTTGCATGGACAATGTTTGTTGTTTGAAATCCAGACTAACTCCTTAATATATAGTATAGAGGCAAGACAACAAAACCAACTACATTTACCATCTGTGAAATTTTCTTCATTACAATGGGGTGTTACTTACTCCTCTGTAAAAATATTTACAAAATCACCATTAAACGTATCAAAACTTTATATAAATACAGCTACTTTTAAGTCTGTATCAAGAAAATTCCTTGTAAAGAATGATTTCTACCCAACAGATGAGTTTTTATCGACTAATTGTAATATTAATTAGCACCTACCTAATTTTAACTGTCTTTTATTTTTAACTATAAGAACTATCATGAACTTTTAAATTTATTATACTTTGGGTACTGTATATAGCTATGGATTGTATACTGTAAAATATTGCGATGCACAGATTTTATATTTACAATTGTACTTTGTGATACTTGTGAATGTTCAATACTAGGTCAAGGATGTATATCACAATCCAGTATTGTTTATGACCAATTTCATATTCAAGCCGTCAATGGACGGGTGATAGAACCGTGAAATGTGAATGTGCGTATGTACTTTCACGGCGTATCACAACTTATTCTTTATTCATGTACGGGCACTCGAAATCACGCTCTATCGTCAGGATAACAGCCATTCCTATAACATTCATCCGTGGTTTTCGCAATTACGTGTGGCGCTTTTGTTTTGTTTGAATAATCATTTTTCGTGAGAATGGCAATTTTCCGTGCTGTTAGATATGGAGCGTGTGTCTGTTTACAATGTTGGTCTGTCATACTTTGATCCTTCGGGGTATGTTTATTTTTTTCTCCGTACCCCTCGTTGTAGCTGTGGCATAGTATAAAACACGGCTTGGTAAATTTCTTGTCGTTATTGACGATCCTGCTTGCGTTATGGCAGACGAAGACGAAGTAGATGTTTTGGGAGATTTTAATCTGGAAAATCTGTTGTCAAAGGATGATGGCCGATTGTAAGTTTCAGTGAACTTATTTTGTATGTTTAGCATTCAAGAACATCATGTTTTGAAGTACTGACAAGGGTGTAAATTTGACGACTAGTAGTCATACACTCGGAATATTTACTGTTTACAGGGCATCTTGTTACGACGGAAGTGTTCTCGGATCCCAAGGGTCGGAGTTACTGCATTGTGATTATGGCATAACCCAACAGTGGTTACTAGAAACTGCAACTCAACCATGTTGGGATACGGGGTCAGATGACGCAAAAACTCTTCACCCAGACGATCGGCAACATTTTGGGTTTTCAACTGCATTATCAACGACGGATCCATCATCAGCATCTTCACATCAGATTGATAATGACACCTGGAGCAACAAGGAAAAAGCTTTATTAGAAAAAGGCTTGGTAAAAATGTATACCACTTATTATAGTGACTTGGCTGCCACAGTATGAGGCATTTACATATTAATTTACAGAAATGAGAGTGAATATTCAAGTAGTTTTGAATTGTAAACTCCAGAAGAGAAAGAGGTAGCAGTGTCATGTAAAGCTGGTGGACTAATTGCAGGAGTGTATAAAAAAGTTGTGCCATGACAAATCATATTGTTACACTGAATTTATATGTGAGGGATTGACTTCAGGTATTATTTGTGTGGGTACTGATTGTTCACTAGTCCAAGGCAGCCTTTCATTCTGTTCTGACCTGAAGTTGGCTAAGCCTCTAAATTACATTACATTACCTTTTACATTTCATTCCCCCATCAGTTTACCCCATGGCTCTGGCTGTGAAACCCATCATATATCATAATTCATGATTGATAAGCATTTGTGTCATAATAACACACAGATCACCTTTATGGAACAATAAAATACACAATATGATATGTTCATCAAGCAACCTCAACATTAGATACAGAGTATGATTCATTCTTTGTAATGCAACTACATTTGAGTCACAGAGAAGTATAAAAATTCACAAATACAATAAAAAGATTCATAATATACACATAACCAACAAAATGCATTTCAATGTTTATGATGAATTTTAATCACACTTTCCTCACCAACATGTTTGGACTGCTGTTGTGGCCATCTTCAGGGTGAAATGATTACAAGAATATAAAGGTCTACTGTGGTTAGTCATGTCATCACTCCATAACAATTAAATAGTTATTATAATTTCAGTTAAAATTATATTAGTTTCAGTTAAAAATTATGTGGGAACACCCCACATATCCAGTAACTGCCTTGTCTCACAGCAGCTCTCTCCACGCTCCGCTCCAGAAACGGTCCTTTCCAAGCACTCGGCAATCGATAGTCATTCTCCTGACCATGCCTACAAACTCTACCAACTAACCAATGGCAGAGCAGGCAGACCAGTGGGAGCACAGAATAAAAGAGGGCCTCTCCAAGGTACAGCCAGCATTCACTGCTCATCATCAGAAGAGAGTAATCTTTAGACTACTCATCAAGAAGGACCTGCATCGTTTGACTGCATGTCCACACTGCCCGGCATCTAAAGGAGTAACAACGCAGCTTAGACCGGGCACTCCACAGCTCAGCCAAGGCAATGCTGCTAGCAGCATCCGGCCCGCCTGGGACTCGATGCCATCTTTCGACACTGCAGCCAGCTGCCCAGCTCTACACCATGCAACCCACGACACCGTCTCTGTTGGCTATACCCAGCAAGGTCGCGCAACCTGCTGCTAACCAGCTTAGCCACCAACCGGACCAGCACCAAGCCACTTCCCCACACATTGGCTCTTGGACCAATCCTCCGACGCAACAGATGCACTTGTAATAATGGCATTCCTGCCGCAGTACTCAACACCGTATGACTTACATGACTACAATAAATTTCAGTATATACGTTGGTGCTGTAGTTGTTAATTCATAACAACCGTACAGTACCCCAAAATTATAATTTTAACTGGAATTTTAATTTTTTATTTGTTATGGAGTGACGACATAACTAACCACGATGTACCTGTGTATTCTTGTAATAATTCCACCCTTTGAAACATGTTGGTGAGAAAAGTGTGATTAAAATACATCATAAACACTAAAGTGCATTTTGTTGGTCATTTTCATATTAAGGGCCTGAATAATGCACGGAAGAGGGAACATACTATAATAAAAAGATTGTTCAATGGACGGCTTCTCATTGATTGTATAAATTGTTTCTTATCTTCCACTATATCTTCAATACATTTCGATAAAATGTTAAAAATATTAGTATAGTACATACCTTTCTGATATGATGCAAGGTTTGTCGCTGGTGTATAGAGCTGTAACCTTCTTCTTGTACATACAGGGTGATTCGACTTACAGACAATTACTGCAGGAGATGATGTCCTAGGTCTGTTTGAACAAAAAGTTCTTAGAAACATGTGTCCAGTTCTGGACAGTTACGGAGTTATGGCCACTTGAAACTTATAGAGGGTAAGGATTTTTTAAATAAATGGAACAAAATAATAAACAGGCATAGTACATAATAAATTTTGAGAATAAATTGAACTTAACTTCATGAAATTGCCTTCATTTTACACTGACCTGTGTTCTAAGCAGGTTTTTGAAAATGCCACTTCTGGCCAGAACACATGCTTCCACTCTGTTGTGAACAGCAGCACTTGCAAGTTGCAGCTTCCACTGACTGTTCCTGTTCCAGCTGGTTCAAAGTTTCATAGTGTCACTTGTGAAGCACAGTTCACAGGTGTTCATGACAATTAAAAAGCACCCATAATGCATAATAATTGAGAATAGTACCCATATTGATAATAACTTTTTTGATCATAAAGGCCTAGGAAATCATTTCATGCAGTAATGTCCACCAGTCATGATTCACCCTGTATGCTATGTGCTGAGTTATTAAGAGTAAAATATTCCAAATTATGTGCCAGAAAGTTCAATAAGGACAATGTATATTGAACAGTTACCAGCAGTATTTTAATGCTTTGAGAACTGGTCTACATGAACTTCTGGAATTAACCCCTGTCACAATTCGCATGATTTTCTTTTGAAAGTGAAAGACCCTTGTAATCTCCCTATACTTACCCCCCAATACTATGCCACATTTCATTATGGAATGAAAGTATGCATAATAAATCATTTGGTTGTTTCATTATTACTATAATTATACATACATCTAATTGCATAGCATGCACTGCTTTATTTTGGAAATATGCGCACAGTATGGTTCTTCTGATTCTTATGTTTATCTATTTCCAACCCAAGAAAATTTGTATATATTACTTCCTTAATAAGCTTATCTTTGTAGAAACACTGGAATGATTCATTTTGTAAGTAATTTAAGTCAACTTTCATTACTTTTGCTGTGTCTAAATTCGTTGACTAGCCATTCACTGCAAACCATTTACTCATAGAATTAGTACAGTTACCAATTTTATGTGCAGATCATGTAGCCTATTACTGGTGAGTAATACACTTGTATCATCTAATTTTCAAGTGAGGCATCCCCATTGTGTTTTTCGATACTTAAAAATGTATGGAATTGACAGGCTAACACAACTTTTTATTGTATAAAATATATATCTATTTTCAGGTACGAGATCTCATACTTGAAAACAATGTCAGTTGTATAACAAAATATCCTAAAAGTCACAACTTGAAGATGGCTAAAAAGGAAAACCAAAACATGTAGTTGTCAATGACATTTTAAATATCTCTTAGATATATATTTTATACAATACAAAGTTGTGTTATTATATTAATTCCACACTTTTTAAGTTTTGTATCTACATAAGCATTGGTTTGGAATCTGTATTTATCCCAGGTGGAAATCATTTATGTATAGGAGGAACAACAAAGGACCCGAAATTCATCCTTGGGGAACACCACATTTTATTAATTCTGAAATTAAAAAAAAAAAACCTCTAACTCCTTGTGCAGTATTTCAACTTTTTGTTTCTTTTCCGTTAAATAAGATCTAAACCAATGTCTAGCTGTTCCACATGTACATTAATAAAATAATTTTGTAAAAGAATGTAATGATTTACATAAACACTTTAGTTAAATCACAGAAATTATATTCCATCTGTTTTCATTCATTAAGAGTAGTTAAAATATGGTTTGTTAATGTAAAAACTGCATTTTTGATAGTACTGCCTTTTCTGAAACAAAATTGATCAGGTATCAAAGCATTATTTACTCGTAAATGATGGTTCGGTCTATTAACATAGCTCTTTCTAATATTTTTGAAAATGACTCAGTAGAAATAACCAACAAGATGCAACCTTGTATTAGAATTTATTATTCCACCGTTCATTGAAGGCTCAACGTGTGTCAAGCGGCATACTGCTCATCATCTGGAGCTCTAACTGTATTTGCAGCCTCTGGTTTACATACACATGTGGTGACCGGCCGTAGTCAAGTCAGTTCCCACTCAGCCTTGACTACAGCCGGTCACCACATGCGTATGTAAACCAGAGGCTGCAAATACAATTAGAGCTCCTGATGATGAGCAGTATGCCACTCGAAACATGTTCAGCCTTCAATGAACGGTGGAATAATAAATTCTGTTGCAAGGTTGCATCTTGTTGGTTATTTCTACTGAGTCATACTACGATGCATGGATCCATGAATATTAAATTTTTGAAAATGTAGTCAATAATGAGACTGGCCTATAATTTATTGTATTAATTTTATTACCTTTCTTGTATATCGACTTAACAACTGAGTACTTGAGCCACTCAGGATAAGTACCATATTACAGTGAAGAATTACATATATGTTCAAATGGTTTAGTTATTACATGTACACAGATTTTTAGAATCCTGCAAGAAATTCCTTCATTACCTGTGGAATTATTGTTTTGAATGATTTTATTATACTCATTATTTCAGTTTATGTTTCAGGTATTGATTTCATTTCTACTATATGGTCCCTTTTTAATTTATTTAATAATTTAATAGCTACATATCTATTAGGATGTTCTGTTACTAGATTTTTACCAAGTGAGAAGAAAAATTTGTTAAAGGCATAGGCTACTTCTTTTTGATTCTGCATGTTCTTTCAAAATTTAATTGAAAAATTGTATCTAGTGCTTGTGATTTACCAGTTTCTTTTTTAATTATTTTCCAAGTTGTCTGCACTTTATTTTCAAATTTATTTATCTAGTTATAATAGTATAATAGTGGCTGGTCATGAAATTCCCTTCTGTTTATGAAATGCATATTGTTGTGACTGTATCTGCAAGAGCCCACTACTAGCCCCTATTCTGAACCAGATAAATCCATTCCACAGCCATACATCCTGATTCTAAATGATGCAGTTTAACCCTTAGGTGACTAATGTCATATATATATATGGAGCACCCATTCTTGATGTTTCTAGATCACACACGACGACGCAGCACAGTCGGTAGGACTCCTCTGGACGAGTGATCAGCTCGTCGC
>Ga0268261_10002655_pt1 | contig 12877 bp, 10 predicted proteins | sample TergutNc150P1_FD_190353 | JGI IMG/M metagenome (GOLD analysis project Ga0268261, IMG submission 190353) | Nasutitermes corniger P1 segment gut microbial community from laboratory colony in Florida, USA - Nc150 P1 (SPAdes) (version 2) | ecosystem: Host-associated > Arthropoda: Insects >... | reverse complement strand
CAGTTTGTGCTGAGCAGACAGTGGACCGTAGTACAGTTTGTGCTGAGCAGACAGTGGACCGTAGTACAGTTTGTGCTGAGCAGACAGTGGACCGTAGTACTGTTTGTGCAGAGCAGACAGTGGACCGTAGTACAGTTTCCTGTTGGGCTACTCGTTTTCGTGAAGGACGTGTCACCATAAACTATGACCCAAGGCCAGGAAGGCCGAAAACATCAACAGATAAATAAAGTGTGAAACTTGTGGCGGACTTTCTTACATAAAATCGTAAAGCGACGTGCGAGGAAATATCACAAGCTACCGGGATTTTACCAACATCAGTATTCCGTATTTTGACAAAAGATTTGCAGAAAAAAACTGTGCCCGATTGTCCCTCACTACTTGACTGCTGAACAGAAACAGAAACGCCTGGAAATTGCAACATTCCTGAAACAAATATTTAACGTAGAAGGCCAAGCATTCCTGTATCAAACTGTGGCTATTGACAAAACGTGGGTTAGACACTTTGAACCGGAGTTGAATTCGCAGTCAATAGATAGGAGAAGTCCAACTTCCCCGCGACCCAAAAAATTTCGACGATCGCAATCAAGGGTCAAGCAAGTGATGATATTTGCTTATGATCACCAAGGAACCATCATGACAGAGAGAGTTCCATGTGGAACAAGTGTGACAGCAGAGTATTGTCGTGAATGGATGCAAAAATTGCGCAGAAAAATGCACAAAACCCGACCTGACTTACTCGGGGATGGGCCACACATTTTGAACGACAGTGCACGCCCGCACCTGGGGAAGGTTGTGACCGATTTGCTAAGTTAATACGAATGGGAAATGTTACATCACGCGCCATACAGGCCAGACATGAGTCCACCGGAATTTGACTTATTCCACAAGTTAAAAGACCCCATGTGTGGGCACGGTTTTCACTCCCTGGAAGAGGTTCCTGCAGCGGTTACCCTAGCCATCTGTGGACTGAACAAAAGTGGTACCCTAAATAGGATAGTAATCTTCCGAAATGTTGGGATGCGGTAACGGAGAAGCATGGGAACTACATAGAAGAATTGTAAAGAGATACTTCCTACAATAAAATACACGTGTAAGTTAAAAAAAGTGGTGTGCATCATTTATGAAATGACCCTCGCACAAGCGAACACGTTAAAGAACTACGACAAAAGCACAGTGAAGCTTAAACTGTGAAAATATGTAAACTGTTGTCTGCACCGCAACCTTTAGATAATCAAAAATAATAGTGGAAATATGTAAACTATTGTCTGAACCGCAACCAATTAGATGATCAAAAATAATAGTGGAAATATGTAAACTATTGTCTGAATCGCAACCAATTGGATGATCAAAAATAATAGTGGAAATATGTAAACTATTGTCTGAACCGCAACCAATAAGATGATAAAAAATAATAGTGGAAATATGTAAACTATTGTCTGAACCACAACCATTTAAATGATCAAAAATAATAGTGGAAATATGTAAACTATTGTATGAACCGCAACCTATTAGATAATCAAAAATAATAGTGGAAATATTAAACTATTGCCTGAACCGCAACCAATTAAATGATCAAAAATAATAGTGTAAATATGTAAACTATTGTCCGAACCGCAACCATTTAGATGATCAAAAATAATAGTGGAAATATGTAAACTTTTGTCTGAACCGCAACCATTTAAATAATCAAAAATAATAGTGGAAATATGTAAACTATTGTCTGAACCGCAACCACTTAGATGATCAAAATTAATAGTGAAAATATGTAAACTGTTGTCTGCGCCGCAACCATTTAATAATTAAAAAATAATTAATATTAGAAGAAGAAAGACAGACGAAAATAAACATAAAATGAAAGAAAGAAAGAGGTTGCCTTATAGGATAAAAATGAGAGTAAATATTTTGAGAACTTACTAATTCAGATAAGTGAATGAAAACAACTTAACCTGATAACTATGGATAATGATATTGCCGTGCTCGATTCATATCGCTTTCCATTTAGGTGTCTAGTATATTAATTGTTTTGAAACTGAGATCAATTTCAGAAATATGCAGAAGGTGTACGAAGTTTATCGTAGTACCTCATTGTGAAGGAATATACCTTCAGTATATCAGTATCCAGTTAGTGTCGCTGTGCAAGGAAAAGGACTGAGAAGTAGAATATGATATCAACACATGAAAAGTTGTTTGTGAAGAGAAATATAAAAAACACAGACAAAGTTTACCGTGATGTGGAATACAAATATAGCAGAAATATTAAAACCGTGGCACAAATAAATGAAAATATATTGCTTGCTGGCATGACTGGAAAATCGTCGAAAGATAAATTGTTGGATAACAACTACGCCGAATCTTTGCACAAACTATTGAAGACACTATTGATAGTGCTGCGATTGCTTGCATGTTTCCCTGTTTATTTTTCTAAGTCAGGTTAGTACAAACCCAAACACACACAAAATCACATACACACACATACATATATGATCATCCGTTTAAAATCAGTTTATTTATTTATGTTTGTCATAAAGTTTTTTTAAATTTTTTTATGGCGGATTATCAGAAATTATCTTTCACGAACTGAAAATTAAAGGCAATTATTAGCTGGGTTGTGGTCATTTAATTAACACAAACTTTGGTAGAACAGTTAATATATAACTGTCACTGCTCTAATGTTTATACAAAAATACAGGACCGCGTTTTATTTCCGTCATTAAGAATATTTCACCTTATATATTTCTGAACTGATATAGGTTAATTTGGTATTGAATAAAACTTACAAATGGTTATTGATTTTCCTCTTCAGTCTATATATTTACGGTAAGTAATAATGATATTACTGAACAGTTTCTAAGATATATTTTGTTCGCAACTTCAGTTTCCTGTTACTCAGTTACACAATACGTATGGCCAATCCAAAACCGTAAATATTGTTTAATATTCATTTCAGCCGTATCTTTCAACACGTTTGAATAGCGTGTCAGAAAGCTTTCAGGAAAATGTAAAAAGGATGTATGTACGCCATGTTTAGCATAAAGGTTTTTCTGTTTACTAATTGAAAAGTATTTCGACACACCTGATTAGCCCTTTAAAGACGAAGTTGCAGACTGCTTTATTTAAAAACCAAGTCCGTACCTCTCTGTAAACACTTTTCATCTCGGTTATAAAAACCAATCAATTTATGCTGTAAGTGGCAGAAGTCGCTGTTTGTTCTCAGATAAATACAAAACACATGAATACGATGTGGGCAGAGCGTACAGTTGTTGAATGTTAAACTGGTGGTGCATCACGTGACCGGTAGGCTTTAAAAGTTAAACAAGTGACTTTGAAGCTGAAAAAACTATTTTCTTCTATTAATAACTGTATATTATATAATTATTTATGAATTTGATTTTACGCCTCATTTTATAGCCCTTTGTTTACAGAAGTAAAAATTCTGTTTTACAATAAAGGAGTTGATATAGAATAATAATTTTATAAAGATGAAATATTAATAAAACACAGTTAAAATGAAAATATTTGGCAGGTTGATTTAGGTAGGCACGATTGAAATGAAAAATGCTTATAAAATTTTTGTTGGAAAACCTGAAAAATAGGAATAATATTGGAAAATTAGTCGGGAGAATTATATTATAATGAATATACGAAAATGGCGAACCACATACATGTTAGGGATGAACGAGAGCTTCTTTTGAAAAGATTTATGGACTTGTGGGTTTCAAGGAACATAACAACCTCTTGAGAGACTCTGCTAATTTAGCTTCCCAAAACGAAGCTGCTGTAAGCAGATAGTCCTATTAATTGTGGTTAGTCCTTTGGAACATCGAGAAGAGTGTAGTAAGGAGCTTACATGTAGTAGCATAAGAGCTAAAAGCGGAATTTGGGAGAGAGTGGGAGTTGCTTTATGTAAAGAATCCAAATGTGTTAGGATTGTTCATATGTTTCCGAGACTCCGCCTGCACTTCCATCTTGTAAGAGCAGTACGCAATTTAGGAGGTTAAATTTGGGATAAATACTGGCTTGAGAGTGTGGACGTAAAATTTCTGATGAGTGGAAATATGAAATATTTGAAGCGACGAATTGATGGTCCTTGCCACAAATTAGAAGACTGAATTTGAAGCTCACATTCGGATTTCGGACTTGGAAAACCTTAAAACGTTCCTTTGAAGATAAAAAAAAATATCTTTTGTCAAATTTCGCGGGTTATTATTCCTCAAATGATTTATAGCAAAGGGTCTGGCAAGAAAAGAAAATACCGTACAGTTTGCACAACAGGTTTTCTTTATTTACCAAATATTTATTTGATACTTTTTCACCTCATACTTCACAATTAATTTTTTTTTATAAAGACAAAACTGTTAATGCTCTACAGTGTTGTAATGGCCGCTATAGGCACGTTAGCAGAATTGTGAAAAAGTTTATTAGCTTTTGTCATGTCTGTCCGCATGAAACATCTCGGATACTGGGCATATTGTCATGAAATTTGATATTTAAATACTTTTCGAAAGTCTGTCTAGAAAATTCAAGTTCCGTTAAACTAGTACAAGAATAACGGTTGTTTACATTAAGACAAATATACAAAAGTTACTGAAAGACGTTGTCGAGAAAGTCTAAACCGTATTTTATGTTCAAAACCATTTTTGGAAAATCATACAGTGTGTAAATAATGTGGAAACATAGTGCAGAGCGGCGTATGCTGCAGATGACACAATGGCGCTTGCGCACTGCATACTGGATAACGTAGGCTAAAAACGCACATTCAGATTATGTATTACATAAATAATTTTCAACTGCAACAATGTTTGCACGAAATCCCCTCTATGTTACCTTATAAGTACATTGCCTGTCCTATTTATGACAGCCATATTCAGCACTGAACATAGTGTGCTGACACAACGTACAGTTTTATATTAAAGCACGTGAAGCATACTGCAGTTTATGGGGAAGTAAGTTATAAAATATACAAAGACAAGTTACATATTCTTAGTCAGCTTTGTATTTATTACAGATGTTCCTAGATATCGGGCATTCTCTCCAATATTTATCTACTCAGTGTGTCTGAACGTGGTGGTCAATATAATGTCATTCCTCACCGCCAGGGAGAGCGTTCTGCATTTATTCCAGAAAGGTGACAATATCAGCGACTCTGTTTTCAACATAATATTTATAATTCTGTTGGTCAACTGCACAGGTGTTCCAGTGTTAGAATGGATCGACACGCCTAAATTCGTGCAGTACTTACACAAATGGGAACAATTTCAGGTGAGCAATAATTCAAGTTCATACAGTACAGCGTCAATTGAAAATAATTAAATTATTTTACTTGTCTTATGTCAGCAGTATGAGGACAGAAATTCGCAAATATTTACAATAGATATGTTCTTCATTTCTTAACATTTTACAAATGTCTAAAAATGTAATGTGTTGTGCCAAAGTAACTACTTTTAGCATGTAAAGTGCCATATCATTTAAAGACATAGTTAAAGTCTGTAATCTGCCATATATGACACATTTTCTACAAAACGTTACGTTGAAATTAATGTCGTGTATTTATCTCTCATTCCTTCCTGCATTTGTGTTCCTTTTTATTCAGGAAAATATTTGCGTTGTTCAAAAGATAAAAATTTCTTCCATTTTTTATATATGGTGTATAATCCAATGAGTAAACAACATGAAAATGTGTGTGACAAGAGGTTAAAGGTTCGAAAGACCAAAATTTGAAATAAGGAAATTGTGGGTCTTGGACAAACTTGTTAAATAAGTGAGGAAACAACTTATGCAATTGTATCAGGCGTCTTCACTGCCATTGTTAACAATGCCTTAAATTGTGTAGAGCGAACAGACGGGCGATATATGAGGTAAGAGTAGCTGTTGCTGTGTATAATTCCTTGTTTCGGTATAATTCCTTGCTTCGTTTCGGCCCTTTCAAAACCGTAAGATAATTTTATTACATTCGTTATTGTATCTTTTTTGGTCCATGTGCAGATACAAAATTAACGAGTAGAAAACAGTTAAAAACATATCATAAAATTGGATACCATATCCGAAATTTTTACCTAGGTTAGTGCCCTTTCCTTTGTTATGCAAATCGGAGAATTTTAATTTTATTTTTCATAAAGGACTACATGCAAAAAAAACTAGCTACTTTGAAATGAAGGAGAAGGCCTTACCGGTAATTTTCTATCACTTTTGATTGCAGCGCACTTTCTACGAAATTCGGAGACACAAACCATGTGTAGAATTTGTAGAATTTAGTTTTTTAGAGAAAAGCTTAAAACGTTGCTTTGTAGAATGGCAAAAATCACGAATTTTAAAGGGTTTTTATGACGATGGTAAAGAGCATGAATGTTTAAAATATCTTTACGATATTGGTAAATGGAATTTATGTTAGAACGTCTTTAACAAAATGTTGAAAAGCATGATTGTTAAAATATCTTTACGAATTTAGTCAAAACATTAAAGTTAGAAAGTTTTAACACAAATTAAAGGGCAAGAATATTAAATATCTTTACGATACTGGTGAAGGACATAAATTTTAACACTTTCTTTCACAACTTCTTTTACAGAAGGAGCATTATAATTGTGCCCTCTGCTCGTTTATACTCTAAAGGAACAGTGGGTACCATCATAAAATGAAATTCTTCCTCCACAGATGATGTTTGTACTGGTGACAGGAAACCAATTAATTCTCGGTACACGGAAGTTTGTCATTTACAGCTTAATATGTGTATGTTTTGCGCCACTCGTGACGGTTACATTGCACTTCCAACCACCGTACCTGCAGTACTGGCAGATTCCCTGCTACACAGTTTCTTTCTGCGTGTTGGTCACGAACATGAGCATATTCAACATTATGTTTTGTAATCTGTTCAGAGCTGCGACGCATCTAAACAATTGCTTCAAGGTGAGAAACAGCTGCAATTTTATATATGAGAAAATTTAATAGCATTCTGCAAGCCAATATTCTCTAATCCCTACTGTTTTTTACATATTCCCTGCGAAATTATTTTTTTAACTTTGCTTTTCCCTTAATAATCTCTTAATAACGGTGTAGAGTTAAAGAATTTTTGCGAATTATTTTGGTAAATCTAAAGGGTACAATATTTGTCAGAATGTGTTAAGAAAACAGTCTAACACAGAATAGTAACACGTGAAAGTTTTTCGAAATTGGGAGGTTACAAATACTAAGCAAGACTCTAATTATTCAATGAGTATAATTGAATAGACGTTGTAGCGAAAGAAAACATAAAATAAAATGGTAAATATAAATATCAGTATGTCTTTAATTGCAAACAATTAGACTCACTGCTTTAACAAGACCAAATTCACTGAATATTATAAAGTTCCGAAGATTTTTGAAAATAATGAAGGTTAAGTCCCAATCTTCAGGTAAGGTCTGCTGAGAAAAGTTATAGACTAAAAAAAACGAAGTAGAGGGCGAGATTAGAAGTTTTGTGTTATGATTAGTAAAAACACGCAGTTTACGTAAGTATGTGCACAAGATAGGTGGTGCATTCTTACCCTGTCTTCGAGGTGTTAGGAAAAAGTAGGAATATGAAATTTCTATGCTATGGGAAAGGATTAGAGGAGCCAGAGCTGTTGGTGAAGAATGGGAAAGAGTGGGCGAGGTAATGGCGTTCAAACAGAGGGCAGATCAAGTTGATTATGTAGGAAGAAAGAAGAAAGCTAGAAAATGAGAGTTAAGTACTGGCAACTATGAAGGTGTATAATGAAACAAAATTGAATTCTTGAAGTGAATAATTTAATAAAAATTAAATGAATAGCTAAAAGGAGAAGAAGGAAATAAATAAAGAATGAACCCTTTAAACGCCGAGTTAAATCCTATCTGGCATCTGCTGGCATTATTAAGAGCTCACCCTATTCTCCACATTAACAGGAAAAGGGTTAAGGAAGCACTGACCTTCAGAAGGACACTTTTAAGCCAATGTTTGGAAACAATCCTTTCTCTGAAGGATTGATACCTAGCTACAAGTTCCCAGAACATATAAACGCGAATCCCTCTATTTTAAAAAATTCCACGCGAACCACAGAATGCTACAAAGCGTTACGTATTTTTTATTTCTATTTTTACAGCGCGACATGAAACAAACTAACCTCTCAGCAGAACTCCTAGGAAAATACAGGATCCTCTGGCTGCGATGGAGTCAGCTTGTTTCACAAATAGGTTTGTGTTAGCAATACATTTCTCTTTCAACCCTATAAAGACGAATTGTGTGTGTTTTAGGAAAAAGCCTCAACGTGTAACGCGCGGAAAACACTTTTCAACTTGGTTAGATAAACAAAACTTTTAAAGTATAATGTCGAAGTTTGTTTTAGAATCGGTAAAGTAAACACATAAACGCAACGTCAGCACCAGGTAGAAGTTCTGAATATTAAACTTGGTGGTACGTAAAGAAAGCAGTAGGATTTGAAAAGTTAAATAAATTTATTGTTTCCGTTATGTAATTTCTTAAAGTACTATTATCACTGACTATTTCGGGACTGGAACCGGCAATACTTGACAAACAGCAATATAAAACGATATTTAATATATTAAAATATTAAATATTAATATATTAAAAGTCTTAATGTGTGTGTGTGGAATGGTAATTTTAATGTTCACTGATTTCTGGCATTGTACTGTTTAAATCTCTGCCGCTCGGACAACAAAATACGAATAATTTGGGTCGTATTTTCCCTTAGTTGTCACACACAACACTCAATAACTCATTCAATTTATAGTCAACTCTTACCCTGAATACAGATGAATGATATGGCCAAAGTTATTGTTGTGAGAATTATCTGCGTATTCCATGCTTCAATTGACACAGCCTACTCTATAAACAGTTTTTGTCCTCTCGACAGATGTAGCATCCTGCAGCGAGGGCTGTTGTACCTCTCGAATGCCACAGCCTTTTCTAGCAAACAGTTTTTATCACTCTCGACTTACATAACCTTCTCTACAAACAGTTTTGTCAGTTTCCATGTCCATAGCCTCCACTAGCCAAAGATTCAGTTTACAATTCAACTTCCCCATCACAAATACTTAATTATCGCTCTAACACTCGCTAAGTTAAAAGACAGCTGAGTATACTTATTCACAATTTGGTCTGTTGTACTTGCGACACTGGAGTAAAGGTTTTGTTAACACTAACATTACACTAAACTGCTGTAACGTTAGGTGTAATTCGAAAGAAATTTTTAGAAAACTGCAGAAAAATGATCGGTGTTCAGGAATAATTATTAACAAATCTTGTAATTACTTTGAAAAATGCCTGTAATTATGCACACCTTTTTTTACACTTGAATGTGAGGGTACAAAACAGGAAAAAAGGGATAAATAATGAAGATAATAGAGGCAGTGAAGGTGGTAGTAACGATGACGACGACGATGGTGATGAATGTGGTGATGACGGTTTTCTGGGGGTGAATTTTTGAATATGCGATGGTGATGGTGATGATGATGATGCTGCTGCTGCTGATGATGATGATGGTAAAGGCGACTATACTTACGCGTATGATAAGGTGGTGATAGTGAGGATGATGATCATTGCAGTGGAGGTTAATCGGCATGTTGATGATAGTGATATTTATGATGATGGCAGGTGGGTTAGATCTGTATATTGGTGATAGTTCGGACCATGATGATTGCGGTGGGTGTTGATCTGTAGTATTAAAATTATATCATACCGGAAGTTGTAGAATTCATCACTTCTGGTGGACGTCCTTGTAACAGTTATAGGGTATAAAGTTAAGGGATAAATTCGTTTATGTTCCAAGGACATAAAAATCCGGTTCAGATCTGCAATACAGACAGCTATACAATTAATCAAAATATATACAGCTAAGGCAGCCCCGCTACCCGGTATCCCTTTAAAATTTGATGCCACGAAAGAGTACCGTTTTCTATCCGTTGTACCATGAACTGTAAGGCCTGGCGTGGGTACAGAAGCATTAATTTCACATAGTCTCCAGCTCCAAGCGCAGGTGAATTTAGCGAGCTTTTGCTGATATCACAAATCAGGAGGTTGTACAAAGTCCTGCGCGCGTAGATTAGTGTCTTTATACAATCAGAGCGGTGGAGATGACAGTAATAGTATGCTTAATTAGTAGATGTAGTAAAGTGACCGAGGTGCGAGTTTTGCTAGTTTTATGATATCCATTCTCATGAATTTCATGCAACATTTTGGGTACATTGTAAATGTAATCCTATTGTACCTTGCCGTGAAATGTTACACGTCAGTACCCAGTAGGGTCTAAGACCATCAAGTGCCACAGAAACGTGGTGGCACCATAATAATTAGGGCGGCACAACATTACACTTATGAATACATTCAATAACTAATATTTATTTTCAATAAATGGATTAAAATGCATATTATTGATGCATTAATTTTTTGTTATACTTTTCAGGCTGCACGTTGGGCAAGGTGTTCTGCCTAAATCTAGTGCTGCTCTTGTTCGTAATCACCGTCCTGCTATATGCGTGGCTGTCCGGAATGAATAACAAGACAGTAAACATGTGGAGAGAAATTAACTTGGGCTGTTTTTGCTTATTATATTTCGCAATGTTGTTCCACTTCTGCAACTATGCTCACTACTTTGCTAACATTGTAAGATATCAGGATACTTTACTTGAACATATATATGTGATGCTTTTCGTTTATGTTACTGTCTAGAACGTAAGTAAGTAACAAAGTTTTGAACATAATAATACCTCGAAGCACCAAGTATGAATGTTCCATACAGAAAGATGTGTTCTCTCCCAATAGAGTACGAACTGTAACTAAGGTTTCCTGTGCCTTGGACAAGCTAATCTAACCCATCTTCACCCCCAACACCCAAATTAATAAAATACATTAATTTTGTGATTAATTAATAAAATACTTTAATTTTATGATTATACAAATAACTCGTGACGAATGATGGTGGTGACATAAAATATATAAAACATACTTATAATAGGTCTATATACCATAATTTAATTTTTTACAATTTCATTTTGCGCCACTAAATTTACTTTATGTCCGGTAATTACTTCATTTGCTCTTGTTAAAGTTCTAACTAGACCTCTTGGCATTCTTAAGTAGAAAAATATAATGTGTCACTTTACCCTAACTTTGGGAGTGCTGTGAAATTACTGAACAGTAATTTTGCTACCTAAACTGCATTTTGAGAAAGATGATCCTATCATTTGCAGCATCTCTGTGTAAACGTTTGTGTGAAACTTGCTTACACTATAGTCTTCAATCAGGACGAGTAGTTTCAAAGTTAGGCGAGAGAATGTTAGCACTAATGACGTCACAAACATCATTGGCGTAGTCAACCTACACTTCTTCCTAACCTTTTGGCACCGGAGTTTTACATTTAAATTTTAGCACACCCTGAATGTAAAATGTGAATAATACAGGAACCAAAAAACGTAGCATTATGAAATAAACGACATTTGAAGGGAAAACGGAGAGTGTGCAGCATGTTTAAAATACCCAGTACTTGTATTTGTTGAAAAAAATATATAAAATACAACATCTGGAGGGTAGCGGTACGCCCGTTCTCTATATAGGACGCACGGTTCTTCAAGGTTAAACTCGGCAACAGATGGAGGTCAGTGGCCAAATTCAAACACCGGCCTCCTTTTCTCCGGGAAATAGACCCAGTGCCTATTGAGGAGAAGCCTGCGTGGGCCCCAGAACTGGCATGGACGATTTTTGGACAAGAGAAAATTATTGCCCCTTTTGCGATTCGAACCCAGCCAGTAACTGGTCGCCAGAATCTGTAAAATATCACAAATCCTTTAAAAATCAGTGAATTTATAAAAACAGACTTAAACAAATGAGTTCTGAGAAGTGTTTGGAATTTTTTTCGCGATTTATTCCTATTGACACCCAAAATCTCCCCCCATATAAGTCACTAATACATCACAACTGCCACAGCCACAATTCGGTTGACAGTGTCTCTTTGCCTTTTATTTCCAGGTCGGTGTCGAAATTCGGGACGAACTGCAGCTTCTAGCGTCATCAGAAGTCAGAGATGGTATACATCGGGAGGTGAGCAAGAAACGAAGAATGATAGACACAATCTATGTTTTGGGTGCCATTATTTGGCACAGACATATTTCCATATTAAGCAAGTTTTTCAAATTTGGTCTCCATACTACCTACAATCTATCCTTTCCTAACAGCAATACATTATTGTTTTAATGATAGGTTATTCCATAAAATTAACGGTTAATTTATTCAGTTTCGCTTTTAACGTACTTCGTGCTACATGCTCTGCCACAAAAATATTTATGAATTACTTCTTGCTTCTAATTTATTTACAATAAAATTATAACTTAATTCTCAGCTGATTCTGTTTGCAGGTGAAAATGTTCTTGGAGACAATGGTTATGTATCCCCCTGTAGTGTCCGTAGCGGGCTTTGCGAATGTTGACAGGGGAATGTTCAGAGCGGTAAGTAATCTTACAAAGGAACTGGAGTGCTGTAAGAAACAGGTTCTCTTGATTCTGCTTAGTAACAGCGTTATGAGTAACTTACAAATTAGCGGACGTGAGTTAGTGCCAGTTCGATTGATACATTAGTATATTGCACTGGAACACTCACTCACATTTCTGTCAGAGTGTTTTTATTAATGGACGGTCAGAAACCAGTAGTACTGGAGAATGAAGGAATTTTACATTAAGAGTGCCAACGTACGATACTAAGCACTCCATTTATGCCAACGCAATATTCTGTAATGAGCTACCTTCTACAGCAAAAATGAAAGCGTAATTAATATGTTACCCATTGGTACAAAATGTGTAATTTGTTTAACAATAACAATAAAAAACATTTCCACTGCTCCGTTAAATTTAAAAAGTACGTGTGAGAGAGTGGGGGGG
>Ga0268261_10002654_pt1 | contig 12882 bp, 5 predicted proteins | sample TergutNc150P1_FD_190353 | JGI IMG/M metagenome (GOLD analysis project Ga0268261, IMG submission 190353) | Nasutitermes corniger P1 segment gut microbial community from laboratory colony in Florida, USA - Nc150 P1 (SPAdes) (version 2) | ecosystem: Host-associated > Arthropoda: Insects > Digestive... | reverse complement strand
AGAGGTCTCTGCGACGAGCTGATCACTCGTCCAGAGGAGTCCTACCGACTGTGCTGCGTCGTTGTGTGTGATCTAGAAACATCAAGAATGGGTGCTCCATATATTTATGACATTAGTAGCCTAAAGGTTAATAATGTAACCCTTATCCTGCTAACGTGGAGAAAATGGTGAGCTCCTAATAATGCCAGCAAATAGCAGATGGGATTTAATTCGGGTTTTAAAGGGTTAATTATTCTAGACTACCTGTCTTAGTGACAGGCTCTCTGTTACGTAGAGCCAAATTACTTATTCTTTGACTGTTCCTATATGCATTGTATGAACTCCTGTATATGGATTTTTGAATACTATTACTGAATAAATAAAATAAACAACCACTGTCAATATAATCACTCCAGTCTCGAGGAAATGAAAGTGAGCACAGCAACTTTCTTAGATGTAACACAAGCCTCTGACGAAGCATGGCATATCAGTCTCGCATATAAGTTCCAATCAGAAAACACCCTCCCAATTTTATAATTTTGTTTATGGGCAAATTTTAGGAACAATGTATATGCTGCATGACACTCTGACTTTAAGGCTCTTTAATTCCACTTAAAGTGATCTTTTGAGAAAGTCTAGTTAAAGTTTTCACTGTTGTTATACACTGTGCAAAATAAAACTCCACTGATGAGAAGTTTCTAACAGACACACCAGCACTCAACAGAGAATTCAATAAAAGCATTTAATCACACTATTCATTTGAACCCCCTGTTCAATATTTGATAACAAAAATTATACAGCATGTCCATCCATCTTTAATGTTTGGCTAAATGACCACATTTTGTTGAGTTTGGTATGAATATAACTGTCACTGGAGTCCACATCTTTCACCTTTGAAGTTTTAATTCTGAACAGAATCCCAGTATCACAGTTATGCTCATTTCTGTAGTGTGAGAATTACAGAAATGAGCATAACTGAATTATGCTCATTTCTGTAATTCAATGTAAGGTTGTGAAAGTTTATACTATTAAAAAAATATACAGCTTTAATTGACATAAATTTTTATGAAAAGTAGGAAATTACATCCGACATAAACATTTAAAATATTTAATTTTTGGTCTGATAACTGCTGACTCACTGGAGCTATGAAGATAAATGTTATATGGCTCCAGATTATAAATTCATCTATAAAATATGTATAACATATTCTTTATGCTGTACACATTATGAATATTGCAATGGCATAATCTTTGAGGTTATGTACAACCCTAAATCCATATTATGTATTAGAATTTTTATCCACAAATGAATCACTGATTAAACATTTATTCCTTTCTATGTTTAAGTGACTTTTATGTGCTGATGGAACCACTTAAGGAAAATAAGGCATATGTAGCTTCTCACCACAGTTCCTTACTCTTACTAATGAAAGATTTGGTTATGACTGGATTTAGATTAAAATTATGTACAACTGACAGATGAAACAACTTCATTTTAATAACCAAAATTTCCTCAAAATATCTTACATAAATTCAGCAAAGATGCACCATAATTCCACAAAATATGCTGATGTGATTTCCACTTTCAGTTGAGGAAGTGTAACTGGCTTCCACTGAAGACTACTGACACTGAATACTCATCACGATACAACCAGAAGAAAGAAATACCTCTAACGGAGAAGGTGTCTGCCCTAGGGCCACTCTCAGTGTGTAAGGTGATTTCACAGCAGTGCCATGTTTTAATATACAGACAGCTGTCATATGCCTTGCTAAGGATTTGGTAACTTCGTTAGGTTAGGTGTTCAGATGAGGCTATGTTGTCTCTTTTAGCTTCTACATATCATAGATACATGTAAACATAATGTTAAACAACTGTAACTGCCCTAGTCAGCGTTGAGGCCAAATTCCATGTTGGAATTGGTTTAGGTGTTGGCACTAACATTTAGTTTTGTATGGTTTCATATTCCCAGCATCTGTCTGACACATGTTCAACAAAGCATTTGTTAGTTTCAGACCATATGCATATGTAATGGTGTCTTCTTAAATATCTCATTGTTTGATTCCTCATGCTCATTCATAAAGTGCATAAATCTGCACGCCCTCACATATGGCTTCAGTATGGATGGTGTTGCATATTACACAGTCGGTTGGCTGAAGTCTTGGTAAGGGTTCATTGCCTGCACAAGGTTACATTAAATTCTTAGGTTAGGTAAAATGTTTTAATTAGATTGTGATTTTAGGTTATCATATTGGTTTAACCCTTATCCTGCTAACATGGAAAATATGGTGAGCTCCTAATAATGCCAACAAATGGCAGATGGGATTTAACTCGGCATTTAAAGGGTTAAATTTTTTGCCAGTATAGCGCCTTCAGTGTTCTTGTAACATACCACATGCTTGCCATCAAATCCAACTTCAATGCCACTGTTGGTTTATGCACTAGTGTTGATTTAATTTCTGTATGGCTTCTGTCTTGTCACTATATTCTGAGAGGTATTTAAAAAAGCAATTCTCAGTTTCAAAGCATCCACTTCTGTAACAGCATCATTGGCTTGGCACTTTCAGGTTTCATTTCCTCCTGTCCGTGTACCCTTACATAAATCTGCACATTCTCTTATGTCAAATATATAGGGATTATGTCATCTCACATGAGGTATGTTGTTGCTAAGTTCATTTAGATCAGTTATGTTCGCTCTCCTATGCAGACCCCTTGTACTACTACAGGATGTGTATAAATGTAACACTTCATATTACAGATTCATATGTAAGTCAACAGACAAAACCAAGCCACCTGACATACTCCACTTGCCCAAAGTCTTGCAGTCTGCTTCATACAAATATTGGTCACTGGTCTCAGTTAACTTACCAATGGTATGTAGACATGCATAGCTGGGAGCCCTGGACCAAGTTATGTGGTATGATCACCACTCTGTCAATTTACATTTCTCTACAAATTTACCTTAATACAGGCAGCATATTTCACAAAGATCTATGACTGTACAATGCTTCGAAATTGCAGAATGAATTATATTAGTGTTGTTCCCACATCAAAAGTTAGCATAGCTCTCACACTGATAATGTTGGACAGACTTAATACAACAATAACAAAGCTAAAAAATGTTGGTCAGTCAGTCTATGATACTGGAGTCTATAATAAAATCATGGAATGAACTGATGGGGAATCAGGACATACAAAACCATAACCATTTTTCTGGGGAACTTTTAAAATTATATTTAGATGAGATAAACAGAGTTTTCCTACAAACAATACATAAGTAAGTCTACATTAAAAATACTTTTGGTTACACGCTGCAGAGTGGAGGAATGTGGCTTCGCCAACAGCCTGCAGTGCCACTAGGCAAGAACAGTAGTGCAAAGTACCTGGATCCATATGTGAGCACAACACACATCACACACACACAGTTCTCAGATGATCAAATACGTGAAATTCGCAGAAATGATGCCATAACCTTCTACAGAATGGACCTGACATCAGAGCTGAACATGTGCACACAGCCTGTTTATGATGCAGTTATGTTGAAGGATAAGACTTCCAGCAGGACCGTGTTCCAGACTGCCTGTCAAGTACCACACAAGTCAGTGCAAATGTGTTTTAATTACTGTAGATTACAGAGATGCATGCTATCATTCAGAGTTCAGAAGAAGCTTTCAATGCTTTGTCTTCTTCTCCTAAAATTTGAATACAAACTGAATTAACCAAAATCACAATATGATCCAGTGGTGGGCTCCTGAGAACAGAACAACGAATCCTCAGGTTCCACAACAGATAGGAAATATAAAGGTGGATGAATCTTACCTCCTCAAAAAGACCTGTACTGCACTGAACTAGTTCCCAAAATTAAATTAAAATACAGGATGCCAGAGAAATGACACCTATTCATGTCAAGCAAAACAATAAACGTATTTTGGTACTGGACACCAGAATATCAAGTTGTTCGTGAGATGCCATTGTGATTCAGCTACTTAAGTCAGTGACTGTGCCTACATACTATATAACTACATGCAAAAGAGTCCTTCTTGAGAAGCTAATGGTTCATCAGCAAGTCAAGAAATGTACCACATTTTATGGATCCTGAAGTTTCATCAATGCAAGAGCCTCCATCTGTCCCTGTCTCCAGCCAGATGGTTTGAGTCCATCTCTCCCATTCTATTTCAATTTTATACTCCTATCTATGCCAAGGTTTTGTGATTGGTCTCTTTCCTTCAGATTTCCCCACTAAAACTCTGTATGTATGTCACACGTGCCCATGTCATCATCATCCTCGATTTGATAATGCCAATCATACTTGGTAAGGAGTACATATCACGAAGCTCTTCATCATCCAGTTTCCTCCAGTCTCCTGTCACTTTGAGCCTCTTATGAACAAACATTTCCTGAACACCCTATTCTTGAAGAACCTCAGCCTTTGTTCTTCCCTTAATGGGAGAGAACAAGTTTCACTCCCACTTGAAAAACAGGTAAAATTATAGTGCCATATATTCCAATCTTAATATCCTTAGAAAACATTGCCTGAATTTCTTTTAAATGCATGCAATTTTTACTTGACTCCAGTAACAACGTCCAATTATATTAGATCAGGAGACCTACATGGCCAAGAAGCTAGCCCTAGTTTCTCAGTCCACCTGTTTGGAAAATTTATGTTTATGCCACATAAAAAAATACTATTAAAATATGCAGTTGCACAGTCTAATAGAATATGTGGTCACGACTTTCTTAAATTTCAAGCATAAAAGAATTTGCTGATATAGCTGGGTGGGGGGGCTGTCTTGTTCATGACACACCTTTGAGAAGTGGGAATGGTATAATTGCTGTAACTTAAGCAACTAAAGATAATTTACGTTTAACATTCTGGTACTTTTTCATCTACTGTATATAATATACTGTACCGGTACCACTGCACCATTCGTGCTCCGATATTTCCCTCACCAACACCAGTGTCGCTGCAGCCCGTACTTCAGATTTTCGGTTATCCGTATTCCGTTTTCATTCCGTTTTCTCGTGTCTCCGCCTTTTCCATGATACACCCACAATGCATCACGCATCCTGTTTACCACTTGCAGTTACAGCGGGAAAGTGGTACATACAGCGGGGGTGTTAGTAGCGTCGTAAGCAAACCAACAAACATCTCCTTTTCTTCTGTTATTCTTTGTGCAAAAAATGGTGGGTAATATTAGTGCTGTATTCACTGAGTACGAACAGCGTGTGCGGAGATTGCAGAAGGTGCCCAGATTTTCACATGGACGACTAATGGTGAGGTCGGATGGTGCTCTGAACAGGGCCTTTTTCTACAGTTTATTCAATGACCATGCAATGGCCATTGAATTTCTACAGGATATCGGCTTGATTCACATCTCTGCATCTCCGCAATTAGGTATGGACCCCTTTCATTCCAATCATATTCAGGTTTCAGTTACGTGCCTACTTCCATTGCCACGTACCACTCATCATACGTTCCCCTGTGATCATCTTTAGGTTAGAGTTCTAAGCTAGCTTTTTTTTTAATACCACGTTCCACTGTCCGCGCGTTACTCTGTGGTCATTTAATCATATTCAGGTTTCGGTTATGTGCCTACTTCCATTGCCACGTACCACTCATCATACATACCATATAATATTTGGTCACTTACAAAAATGCTCCTAAATATCATTCTGTAAACATGCCATTGTATGTTAACATTTCAGGGGAATGCAGAGTGAAATGCAAGCCAAGTTTGTGCACCCCTACCAACATGAGTTTTCTAGCAAGACATGGCAATGTGGAGCTCAATTCCTGGCCACCATGCCAGTCTCCACAGGAGATGCTCTTAGCCCCAACATGTATTCCACCGAGTACTGCCACACTGGCACTGGCTGGCCTGTACGAGAGGTTATTGATACGGGGAAGTGCTCTTTATGAATCTGAAACAATTATGTTCTGTTACATAAAAACAATATGCTGCCAGTAATTCTGAAATTATAAAGTGTTGTGGAAGTGTGAAATAAACTGCAAGAGGATCAAAATATTTTTACTTCACATTCCCTCAAATGACGGGTTGAGCAGGGTTACCGCAGTGAAGAGTGAGGCATTCTTCTTGCAGTATTATTGAGTCCTGTGCCATCTATTTTGTTATCAAATCATTATGATGTATATTTATGAGCTCCAAAGGCTCTGTCAGCAAAATGAATGGGTATGGGCTGGATGACTGCCCTAAAGACTGCCAATGATTCAATGCAAGGAAAGTATTTTACTTGTCAATACATACAGAAATGCTCTCACAACAAGAAAGCCTCCCATCAAATTGACAGTGTAGTCAGGGCATGCTTCTCACCACTTACCCCCATCAGCTTTGGAATGCGGCAGTTTTCTACCTCAGCTCCATATTAATAACAAGGCATAATGCTTACGCATTGGAACAACCTGCAACAGTATAGTTGGATTACAAAGGATGCAACTGTATGCATATTCATTACAATCCATGCTTAAAAATGGATGCAGTTTTACCTCGTCTCGGTATGCGAACGTATGTACAAGCCAGCACATTCTGAAACTCTCTCCAGATTAATTTGACGCCAAAGGTCTGGTGAATGCATGAATGAAATTCTTGTTCTGAAACTTTGCCGTAGTATACACCAGCGTGCTATCGATTTTGCAGTGTGTGGTTTCGATTAGGAACCGGAAAAATTCATTTATAGAGAAGCTGATGCTCTAATCAACCCTATCAATACGAGTTACGAAGAGGCGAATTTTGTTGTACGAAACCAAAACCACAATCTAACACAACTCACTACAACAAAAGCTTCGATTTCAAATGACTGAATGTGTAAGCATGTTCCACTTGTATTTTTCCTGTAATTATAGCCGCCTTATCTTACCCGCCTCCCCGGAAGTTAACGCAGATGCACTACGCACTACGACGCACACATTCATATCCACAGATCATATTCATAACCATGGATCAGAGTTCTTAACCCTCACCACCATGGATTAGAGTTACAAAACACCGACGATACTACCGCGCCACAGAACATTGCATTCGTACGTCCGATGTTGGCGCCCCCAGAGAGTTTTAGGGAAGTGGATCTGCACTGGTCGTGATGAACACGGCGGGAAAGGTTAATTTGTGGTATTAGCATTAAAATGGCAGCTGCTGATACAGAGGTACATGAAATTTCTGAAAGTTTACAGATAATGTGATTCACATTCCACTTCATACATTGACGAACTTTAACTGGGATATTTGCGTTTTCTGTACGAGACCTAACCTTCAATATGTTATTATGTAAAAGTCGAATTCTGATTTGTGACTTTTGCTCTACGGTATTGCAGGAGAATCTCGTATTGGAGTTAGGAGCTCTAAAAGAAATGCGAATTGATATGGGCCGCTGTTTGGAGTTGATGCAGTGTGTTCGTAAAGATCTTCAAACAATGGCTAAAAATATGGAGATGCTGGAAGGTATTTATTACTGACAGGCGTCTACTGTGTGTTGTACACTGTGACATTAATGCAACACACATAGCAGGCCATCGTTAGTTTGGCCAGTAAAAGTTCAACATCTTCAATCAGGTTAATTACCATTACATTTAGAATCTGTAGGTTTTGGTGCTCCAGCTTATATTGTTGAGTGTCCACCATCCAACACACTCTTTGTCAGTTTCAAATGAAACTGTCTACTACAGGCACTACCATGTAATTAGTGAAGTCTGTGTTTGCATGTCAACTTCTTTTACTTGGTCTTTTATTTTTCCAAGAAGCAAACATAACAAGCTTTTTTAAGCATGTTCACATTTCTGCAGTGCACATATTAAAATCACCCAGCCTGTACATATGCACAAAACAATGTGAGAATCACTGTACAAATTTTCAATAACTCAAAACAGGAAACTTCATGAAAAAGTGTCAAGATATGTCAGTGTTTATTTAGATTGGATAGTCTTTTTGAATAATAAGGGAAGAAGCTGTACATGCCTTTTTGGCATTCATCTAAACCACTGCTCTCACAATGTGTGCAAAAAGTTTTGTGCAAACATTTTGGCAAGAAATGGAGCACACACTTTTATGTCAAATTAAAAGTATGCAGAAGGGCACTGAAGACCCTAGTATTGAAACATTGTGTACCTTTATGAATTTGTCTGTTCAAAATAAACAGTGGCATTTTGAACATACGCAAAGATACCTGAAGTGCCGTGACTGATAAATGAAGCTGGGTCACACCTCAGTTTGTGGGTGTACACATGTAGAAATGTATACTGTATTTACCCAAATATACAAGAGGAACCAAGTTACTGGAAGACAAACCAGGAGGAGGGAAAGAAAAGAAGGAATACCTTGATCAAGGTGGCTGGATGATTTTGAGTTGGACTGACTTGAGGAACATGGGTGTGAAAAGATGGAAAACAAACATTGTGGGCACAACAGAATGGGCGTCTGTCACGAGAGAAGCCAAGGCCATACTTAAAGAGTTGTAGTGCTAAAGAAGAAGATAAGAACCCCCTTTACAGCCTTTAGTTTTCAGAAAAATATGTATAAAGAGTGTGTTTTAACTTTTTACTTGATATTGCCTCTGATTCTTGAGGTGATGAATTAAGAAACGCTTATCTTATGTTCATGGAAATGTATCCGATTGCCTGTAAATGATTATGATTCTCCATATGTTGCTGTATTAAAACTGTAACTCTTTCTTTTGAGACATAACAGTGTGGAACATGCTGTGCCATGAATACACTAACTTCATAATTGATTTTTCATTGCTTGGTTACTGTGGAATGTATTGCGCAATTCTGCAATGCCATGACTGTAAATAACAATATTGGAGAACATGAGTATATATTCATAAGACTGTCATGATAAATCACCAATTTCATCATTTCAGAACAGTTTGCTTTAAGAAACACTGGTCAAAGATTTGGTGCTTGCACTAAGAATTGTATAAATAATTACCTTAAGGTCAGTTAGTTGAGCTTGCGATGGATTTGTTCTCCACGTATTAAAATTTTCCAAAAATGTGTGCTCTGTGCACTCATCAATGTTACACACATTTTTATCAAATCTAAGAAAATGATAAAGGAATCTACTGCCAGTTAAAAACGAATTCCTTTTTTCAGCCTTGAACAAGGATTGGTGTCATTCACTCAAGAAGGAAAAGAGAACAGAAAACAACACTGACAGAACTGTACTTACTTAACCCTTATCCTGCTAACATGGAGAAAAGGGTGAGCTCCTAACATTGCCAGCAGATGGCAGATGGGATTTAACTTGGTGTTTAAAGGGTTAATAAAGATTTCACTTCTTTTGTATGTCTCTATTTCTTTTCCTACATCACTGCATGTTCAGTCCACCTATCCAAGCATTTCAATATTCTGATATTAGTGCCGTTACCTGTTTGGATCTAGGCATATGCTCTTTGTGCCAGGAACTGTACAAATTCCAGTTCCCAGACATTAAAGGTTAAATGCACTTGACAGTACTATGAGACTTGTAATGGGTCTGGATGGCTGGGTTCAGGTTCTGGCAATATAAGGTACGAGATTTTGTAATCATGTCACTGAGGGCAGCTCTAGGTCCATTTTCAAGTTTGCTTATGATTGCAGTATGATAATTTCTTACATCAGAAATATACATTTCCCAGTTAGTAAGGCAGATGCAACCTGTCTCTCACTTGTTCCACAAAGGCAGAGGAACGAAAGATTTGAAGGGTGCACTGAAAGACTGATTAACTTTCCAGCTAGCTGCTAAATGATAATCATTCTTTTTCATGCCTTACTTTACTTTGCATTGTTACTTTGTACAAAGCAAATGACAATTCTATTCGGGAAGGAAATAAAATTGGCCTTGCATAGCACTTGACAGCAAAACAGAAATGCCCTACAAGAAACTCAAAAAATAACCACTGAATCTCTGTGTGACCCATACAAATAAAATGCTGTTTTTTATAACATGAAATTGATGGCTTCCTCTGCTGCAGAGGGTTTCCGAATCTTTATTCAGATAAGCCTCCATATGGATCATTAGAGTACTGCAAAATCTCCATACAGGATAATACAAGAAAGCATGAACAAATATTTATGCCTCAATTGCATTTTAATTAGTATTCAAGAAATCCATGACATTAAGACATGAGGGAGTGGATGCAAAACTACACACATTTTTAGCCCCTGTACTAGACAGAAGCAAGTTGTTGGCTTCATTCTTCCAGCCTCTTCACCAGTACCAGAGTTAGTCAAGGAACGGTTGCAAAGCAAAAGCCTCTCTCCAGTCACTGTACTGAGTTGTTCCAGTTCATGGCCACCATGACTGGCAAATTTAAACCAAAGCATTCCAGTCTTTTGCGATGTTGCATTGCACCACTTGGTAATTGGTTCCTGGCAGGCCTGTGGTGCCATCTCCAGGGGCAACACGTGTATAGGGAGGGGCCACACACAGTCCTTCCTCTACCCTCACCACCCATATTTATTATATCACACCATACCTTCCATGCATCTACTCTTGGACTGCTTGCTCCTGAAGATGAAGGCACTATGATCCTTCAAAGTGTTGGGAACTGCGTATCCAGCAACACAGCATAACATCCCAGAAGACTCAAATCTTCAGTACCATCACTCTCTACCAATTTTATTCTTTACCTCACTGACCAGTAACACATCTCACTTAACCTCCCTTCGCTTCATATCCTTACCCAAGATTACTATGTTTAAAGTTTACTGCATACTGCATGCAGAAAATCGATGAATACACACCACAGTTTCTTGGTGTCATGAAACACCAAAACAAACACCAGCATAATAGCCATACAAACTTCAAATATGTCTGACCAAAGATGGTCGTTTGTCACTGAAGATCTAGGGATTTGCAGTGGATAATGTGGCGGGAACTTTCGTAGTCCATACTTAAATATTACTGCTTCTAAGGTGTGCAATGGACCTGACCAGTTGGAAAGTTATCACCTCAGTTAATCTGCTTTGGTTGAGGAAGTATTTCTATAGCTACTGGATTCAGTTATGCAATTTCTACACTACAAGACATTGTAAGTCGATGAAACAGGAATGAGGGATTTTGTAATGTATCCATTATTTATTATATTATGTAGACATTTTTTTATGTATACAACTTTAAAATTTTAAACATTCATAAACAGTATTCTGTGACCAATAGAAAATGCATGTCTCCATAACGATTACACATATTTTAGCTCAGCAGCAGATTGCCCCATAGACTAAATCAGCAAATTCCCTGTGCTAATACCTGTTTGAGCCACCATGATAAGCCATTATTTTAACATGTATATTGATCATTAAAAAACTCACCAGGTGCAATACCTTGGAAGTGGTCCCTGGCAAGAGAACTGCCTCTGCTTTACAGTGGTACTAGCCTAAGAGATGAAAAGATCTTGGATTTGATCCCAGCAGTCATCACTGTGTAATAAAACTTTAAAAACAAAGGCCACAGGAAACCAAAACATTATATTGTTTTACCAAGTCAAAGACTGAAACCCCTCCAAAATTTTTAGTATCCACATCCAAATATGACCTGAAATTATACATCACCATAGCAATTTTTGTTGAAGGTATGTTGTGCCAGAATGAAACAAAGATCAATGGCTCAAGAAGTACCAAGCATTTGATTCTTGTTTCGAAATGTGCTTTCTTCTTTAGATTATGTGCAAACCAGTACAAGGGCACAGTCATTTAATAACTAGCATTTATGAGGCCATCTTCCCCCAGCATACAAAAAATAGACGATAACACTGACCATCACCCTGTATGTGGGAGGATCAAAAAGTACCTGGAACTTTGGCAAAATCTGTAGTAAGAAGGATATGGTAAAACGTAAAGGTAGATTTCACCCTAGAAAAGGCCACAAAGGCCCAGAGGGAGAGCTGAGGTACAGCCTTCTCTTTCTTTAACCTTGGCGCTATATGGGGGGAAGGTGATCAACGCCATGCCCCAGTTGCTTTACCCCCAGAAAACACCTGGTACCTATTGTATAAGAGACTGCATGGGTCCCAGGGCTGGTCTGAATGGATGTAGAAAATCTTGCTCCCACCAGGATTTGATCCCTGGAATATCCAGCCCGTAGTGAGTCGCTATACCGACTACTCTATCCCAGCCAACAGTAAGAAGGATATGTATGAACCTAACCTAATCACCCTTGAGGTACTGCCCTTCTGCACACACACACACTTACTCCAGTAGTACTGCCACTGCCTGAAGCACCTATGGCAGTCCTCTAATGGCTGTGAGACCTGCTGTCATATTTTGTTGAATTTCTTGTACTGATATAAAACGATGATCATTGAGCCCAATCTGGAGTCTCAGGAAGATTCACAAGTTGCATAGCAAAAGATCTGGAGAAAAGAGTGGCAGAGGAACTTGGTAGGGCACTTGCTGCACTGCAAGCAAGATGTGACAAGGCAGACTGGCATGCTGCAGCACCCAGTTGTTTCTCCACTTTCCCACCAACGGCATACCCCAAATGCTTCAGAATTTCAACATAAGAAAGAAGCAGAACCTACTGTTTGTCCTACATGGATGAACTCATGGTGTGCCACACCAAAGTTGTTATAAAAAAAACAAGCAACATGAACTTCTGCTGGTATTTTATGACCTACAACCTTTTCTTTTGGGGTGACATTATGGTATGCCAATTGTATTGATGCTTTGACTCAGAATCACAGGCAAGGACCCAAGATTTGTCCACAGTAATATCTCTCATAGGACACCTGCTTCTTTCACTGATCACCTAAGGAGTTCAGCAGTGATCACCTTCCTGCAATCCAGCTGGTCCTCCTTCAAAATGCATGGCATAGATGCTGTGTGTGTGTGTGTGTGTGTGTGTGTGTGTGTGTGTGTGTGTGTGTGTGTGTGTGTGTGTGTGTGTGTGTGTGTGTGTGTGTGTGTGTGTGTG
>Ga0268261_10002653_pt1 | contig 12885 bp, 9 predicted proteins | sample TergutNc150P1_FD_190353 | JGI IMG/M metagenome (GOLD analysis project Ga0268261, IMG submission 190353) | Nasutitermes corniger P1 segment gut microbial community from laboratory colony in Florida, USA - Nc150 P1 (SPAdes) (version 2) | ecosystem: Host-associated > Arthropoda: Insects > Digestive... | reverse complement strand
CTAGAAACATCAAGAATGGGTGCTCCATATATATATATAACATTAGTCGCCTAAGGGTTAATAATTTAACCCTTATCCTGCTAACGTAGAGAAAATGGTGAGCTCCTAATAATGCCAGCAAATAGCAGATGGGATTTAATTCGGCGTCTAAGGGTTAACATAAAATAAAATATCTAACATGAACTTCTGAGTATATTATGCAGTTTTCAAAAAACAAGTCTGTTGGAATATCCAACAGCCTTTTACACCCCAAAACCATTATGGTAAAGGTAAAGCAATCCCATTACAGGCCTGGACAGGCCCTAAGGGTTCCAGGAGGCCGTGGCTCCCAGATTTCAAGACAATCAGCACATGAAGGTGGTAAGGTTGTCAGCCCTATGCACCAGCAGCCTTTACCCCCAGGAAACATTCCTGGTACTCATTTCTGTTAGAGGCTGAGTCAACACCAGGGCCATAGTGCGGCTGGGAGGATTATGTCAATGAAAAATATCCAATGACACCATCGGGAATCAAACCCGCAACCTTCTGGCTTGTAGCGCAGTAAAACCATTATGAGTACATGGTGTAGACAGGCTGTTAAACAAATAAAAAAATTTGTTTCTGAAGCTCTAAACAAATAAAAAAATTTGTTTCTGAAGCTCTATCAATGATCTCAGACACAAGATCTTCACCTTAGTATGCTTTTGTGCTGCTCTGGTGCACGTCCCTGTGCATGCCATGGAAACACATGGGAGAGTGGAGGTTTGGCTTCATGCATTCTCAACTATGCATCTTAACTTCCACACCTGACTCCAATCAGAAAGAGAAATCAAGGTGATATGAAATTAATACTAACCCAATCATATTTAGAGATTTCTAGAAAAGCTTCAGTCAAGGTAATCTTCAATGGTGGAACTTGAACTTTTGTTTCAGTCACTACACGCGTCCGAGGATGAAAGAAGGCATTGAATCCATTAATTGCAACCAGAGTCTTACACCTGAAGAAATAAAAATATTTCTTTTATCACAGTGTTTATATCAACACACATTAACAACTATTTTACATTTTTACAGCACCCTTTTCCCACATACTCCACACTAGTTCCTACGTCCAGTGTTGCCAATGATGTCACAACATAATGAGTCTGCATGATGGTCACAGTGGTAGTAATGTTGATCAAACGAAGTGTGGTGGTATCCACCAGCAGTGCTGGGGAGGGAGAGGGGGAAGGGGTGGCAAGTGGCACAGATGGCCCAGGTGGCAAGTTCAAGGGTCGGCAAAATAAATATTTTAAATAAAAAAAACTTCAATTTTCTGCACTGAACAAATTTTAAATCATTGATCCAAATTACAGGGAACTCAACAGAATGTGATGTTCGTAACATCATCATTTCTGTTCAGGGTGACTATTGTGAATACTGTCTCCAGGCATCAAAAAACCTCGTTATGCCACTGTCCATTTGCAATCACATCTCCCACAAAAGTAAACCAATTATTGTGTCTGTAATGCTGACATACATAGGTAAATCACAGGATGGATGAACAGAAAACCACAGCATGCTAAAGGATACCGAAAAAGGAATAACACACACCATAAAACTGAGTATGATACTTACCTTCCTTGCGTGGAATGTGCTTTGATTTCCTTTACTAGTGCAACAACACATTCAGATGCGTATTTCACACGGCTCATTCCATGTTCCACCAGTTCCAGTAGAGGTGCTCCCTCTTCAGTCTTCTCACGTTTGCTCCACACATACTCCTTTGCAACACGTAACTGCAGCAAGAACACATATGTAGCAGTTTATTAGGTGAACAATCAACATTTATGGAATTTTAAAAGTTGCTCTGGATGCATATGGCAAACAAAACAAGATAAGCTACCATGGCTGTACAAGATCTTATATTTCTCACAGAAGTGAGTAAATATGGTCTGAAATCTGATGTTCTGTCATCTGGTAGATAGGTACCAACACTTCGTAGGAACCTCTATCTTCAGGGTTACAGCACGTTTCTCTAAAATACCACCACATCCCAAGAAACCTGATCTTAACATATATCAACACCCAAATACTCGTATCTATAGTAATTTACCTGTCAATCCCTTATCTCCCATTCAACATAATATGGCATTGTGCTCCATGCTGTAAATATTTTGTCTGTCAGTAACATTTAAGATACTTTTTATTTGCTCTTGCCACATTTCAAATCAATGTATGTTCATCTCTTTAGAACAAAAGAAATCATAACAAGTCTCTCAGGATTTAAAACCCAAAACTTCCCAACACACAACAGAAGTGGTGTACAATAAACAACTACGTGTGTTTATTTTATTGACCATAAAATGTTATAAGACCGTATTTACCTGAATACAAGAAAATACTTTTTTTTTTGGTACTTTTGCATCTGAAAAATGATGGGGTGCCTTACAATCACACACAAAATTAAACATAGTCTCTATAGGGATTTTTCTGAAAACTGAATTAAGGGGGATGTCTGATTTTCAGGTAAACGGTATACTATTATAGTACTATATTATTATCATAACACCCAATTGTGTCTTGCATATGAGTACACTAAGCACAAACAATTAAAAACCACCACTGATATGCATATGGAGCAATCTACTTGATCAAAATGATCCTACCAATATACACAATTTCCTGAGTCACTCATCAAAGTCAGTACCACTACTACAACACATATTTATCATCAATTCAAGTACATTATTACTGGTATCAATGACCTATAACACTGTTAAAGTTAAGAAGTACTTACATCAATTTTATTCAATAAGGCTGCATTCTGACATTTAAAATGGTTTAACCACGCAGCTGCATCCAAGTTCAAGTCTACGTAGCCTTCCTTGGTAGCAGAATTGGAGACTTCTTTGCATATTCTCATCCAATTTGGAACTGTACATTTAAATAAAATTACTATATTTATAACAACCTATTAACATCATTGAAAAACCACTTGGAATACCTAAACATAGATGGGAAAATAATATTAAAATGGTCCTTAAAAAAAAAAGACATTATATAAACTTTATGCATGAGGAATCTCTGGCAGGATCTTAAAAATGCTTGGTTTCATAAAATTCAGGAAATTTCCTGACCAGGTGAGCAACTCCTGACTTCTCTCAAGAACTCAGAACAAGGCAAAGAAATTTATCTTTGAACTAAAAAAATTCAATGATCAATAAACCATGTTTTCTATAACTAAAGAAACACTGTCAGTATATAAATATACTATGTGGTACACTATGAAAAGTGAGTGAGTTATGGACTATGCTGAATTATGTGGTTCATATGCTACTACCTTATAACAGTTACAATAGTGTGATAGCATGCTCATGAAGATGGCCAAGTTGCAACTGAAACACACAGCACATATAGCATAGGCATAACTTGAGTAATAACACTGGGGAGCAAAATCAACCAAGGGTATTAGAAACTTTAATTTACAAAGGGGTCAAATTTGAAAAAGGAGAAAGATTGGTTTGAACTAGTCCTTAATATACAAACCCCCCCCCCCCCCACTCTCTCCCCACCTTCCCAATTTTGTTTCTTTGCCCCACTGCCACTCAGTAGCCAAAAGAAAACTATTCTTAGGTAGAGAAAGTATGGGGGTAGGCACTTATCCCCTCCCCCAAAGTTATATATATGGCTTATAGAGCAAGAATGTAGATTTGCTAGTGGTAAATGCAAAACATAACACTCACAGACACCTGCATTTCAATACTGTTTGATAGCTAACAAGGGTACATTACACATTCACCTGCAGTACACAGTACTACATGCTGCTAACACATTCTCTAGTGCAGCCTCTAACACCTGGAAATTAAGGCACAGTTTCCATCGCTTGAATGTCACATATACTTGTACCATCATCATATTTACTTCAGGCCAGGAAACCATCCAGTTTCAGCTTCAAATTCTCTAATACATATCATTTAATGCAAAGAAAGTTTGAAAGTAGGCATACAGTTTTACGGCAGGTAGCGAGTTTCAATACAAGTTGTTTTCTCACTGTCTGAAAGGCAGATGGCTCATGAATAAGCAGTGCTCTAACCATAACCTGTGACCACTAAAGATGGGAACTGTGTACTCACCATAATGGTTGCCAGTTTGAACAACTTTTATAACATAAAAATTTAGTGTTTCTGCTATACAGAGTGTATAAATAAATGGTTGGACAAACTTCACAAGTTAATTCCCCATACAAAAACAAGAAAAACGTTCATATCAATATGTGTCTGCAAACATTTAGCATTGGAGGTACAATACCCACGTATGTTTGACCTTAACCCTTTAGATTTTTGTCTGTGGAGACACTTGAAAACCCTAGTGTATTTAGCAACAATTGAGAATAAAGAGACACTTCACCAGTGCATTACTCATGTCTATCAAACCATTCATAACCACCCAAGCACCTTTTAAAGACTGTGACAGTCCATGATCAGATGTGTCCATGCATGCATTGATTCACATCTAGGACATTTTGGGCATTTATTTTGAATTGTGACTTAATAAACAACAACTCAGCAGTCATCAAACAGGGAACATGTACTCTAAATGCATTATGTATGATTTACATAAAATATTACATTGTTAAGGTATTTATTGTTGAATGTAATTTTTCAATTAAATTAAAAAAACCATCCATTTCCAGGCACATGTTCGTATGAGCTTTTTTCTTTGTTTTGATGTGAAGAAGTCACTCTTCAATTTTGCCCAGGCATTTTAGATACACCCTGTATAGCACTGGTGGTGTATGACTAACTATGAATAGCATGGCACACTGGGATAATGATAAGTGACAGGGAGAAACAGAAGTAGCCTATGTCCCGGTGCCAACACAAAACCCACATGGATTGCTCAAAAAAGGAGAAGTAGTATTAAACAGTAACACTTCAGTGCCACTCTGTATTATAAAGAATGAAAATCAAGCACCAAAATTACAAGCATTTATACTAACATATTCCGCTAATTCCAGACTACTCATGCCTCGAACATTGTGAAACATGTGCACTGATTATTTGCTAAAGGCACTGTTTTAATTCTGCTTACACAGATGTTGAACTGCGTATGTCAATTCTGGACCCTACTCAGTATTACACACATAGAAATGTTGCAGAAACTCCAGTCATTAAAACAATACACACTTGAACTACTCACCCCAAGGCACATGAATCAGCACAAACCCTGCTGCAAGACCATAATGCAGAATATGTGCAAGAGTCAGAGATTTTCCACAGCCAGACTCACCATCTAAACACTCATTTAGGAAAGTGTTTCAATTATATATTAAAATAATGCAGTAATGAACTCAATTCAAGATTAATCTAGAAAACCTTGCAGACCTCACACCATCTTGTTCTTGGTATTTCAAAACCTCCCTCTCTCTTCACATTATACTTCATTACAATTTTCAGTACCTATATTTTTAATTATGCTGATGCTTGACGCTGTCCATTTTGGTGCCTCTCTTTACTGGTCCTGGAATTTTATTTCAAACAACTGCACAACCAATACCCAGGGTAATTACAAATTCATGGTTGAGAGGCCAGCTATGTCCTACTACAAAGTGAAACAAGTGTAAAACTCAGAATGCTAATGTATAACTGAACATATTAGACACCTACCAAAAGTATTAACAATGTAAGTCTATGCATTAAGTTTTATAGTCTGGTATAAATACTCGTATGTTCTCTGAATAATATATGAAAACGACCAACAAGATGCAACTGTGTAGGATAATTTATTATTCCTTGGCTGCTCTACATGTTTCGAGCGATATTTTCTCCCATTATTAGGAGCATCTAAACTGTATTACAGCTTCTGGTATTACACACGTATGTCACTGCGAGCTGGTATCATGGGCATGTGTTCCAACACGCCCATGATACCAGCCGGCAGCAACGTACGTGTGTAATACCAGAAGCCGTAATACAGTTTAGATGCTCCTGATAATGAGCGAAAATATCGCTCGAAACGCGTAGAGCAGCCAAGGAATAATAAATTATCCTACACAGTTGCATCTTGTTGGCCATTTTAGTATATTATATCATGATGCAAGGAAACATGAATATCAATGTTATCTGAACTTAGCTGTTAGTTCATGCTTCACAGTATGTCAGCTGTATGTCACAGTTGTGATATTTGTGATTTGTCACAGTACTTTCTCTGAATACTACCTATCATCTATGATGTGATGCTGTGCCACCATTTCAGAAGAACCTGCTATCACTATCATCAGGCTAGATGACTGAATGCATACACCTACCAAGTGATGCAGTTAGCACGTTCCTCTGATATGGTGGTACATATCTACTAAACCACACAGAATCATATGCCAGAAAACAGTAATGTAAATTAATGTATGTTACAAAAGTTTCATTTTGATAATTTCAGGTCATTATAACCTCATTCTACAAAGGAGAAGAAAGGATTCTGTCACCTGACACCTGCTGTGCTAATTAACTTTGGCAAGAGCAGATCTGTATCTGCAAAACTGGACATCAAGACCACACAGAGATGCAGGGTCACAAAGAATATCCTTAGAAACTTTTCACATTCCACAATGGATATAATATTCCATTCTTGATTTTATAGAAGACAAACTTTTAAAATAAAACTCTCACAGAACAAAAAGGATACAGATTACATATCTAACTGCTGGACGTGTGTAATCAGCTGTTCTTAAGTAATGTAAGATCTCCAAAGCTGGTTCCCGAACCATGATGCATGTCTCCATAAACGTTTTTGTTTGTTCATCAAAATATTTTGGAAGGCCTCCATATTGAAATAACTGCTTCTTAACTTCTAAGGGAAGAGTGTAGTACCGATAAGCATGACTGTGATCATGTTTCAGCTGCAAGAATTACAAAAACAAATCATTGAACACAGACATCTTCAAATGGATGATCCATAGAGCTCTATTAACTGGAAATTGACTACAAGGCCCATTACATTTCACTATTCAATCGCCTGGCATCACACTGCACCAATTCCAAGTGTTTGGCCATTAATTATTGGTAACTTATTGCATTTTTTGACCACATTACAAAAGTAGTGAGGAAAAGGGAGTAGAAATTTTAGCAAGGAAAACAGGATAGGTTACCAAGTGATAAATTTAATAACTGCATACACCAAGACACACATTAGGTACAATGTTTTAATATCTAAAAAAATTACTATGATCTGGTCACAGAGGTGCTGAATATCGCAGCTTTTACTGTACTGATGATTAACGAATGTGGACATGGCGTTTACAATAATTATGGCAATAATTTTCAATATAATGTCAAAAAGACCAATTTACAGCAATGTTTAAGATATGCCAAAATCTTAAAATATTACAAGAAGCAACCATTAAAGGAGAATCTATGAAATCATTCTTTTTTTAAATCTTGAAGATTCTATTTCTTCAAATTTTACTTATACTATCAATATCAGCACTCTCCAATTCAAGTTTCTTACTAAACATCTCACCTCCAAAACTTCATTGTTTGCAGCATGTTAAAAAGAGAGGCATGTCTTGCTGATAAGTTCAGACTACTTGTGCTCCTGAAACTTAAGAGAGACTGCTGCTGGCTGGGTACAGACTGTCTCTTCAGAAGTCTGAAATATCCAAATTGTAGTACACCTTGGAAAGTATCTCACTGAAGTAATATCTCAGTGGTGAGACCCCCTCAACCCACACCTCTAGTTAATTGTGCTGCCTGTACACAAGCTGTCCACATTTTTTGAGGCCCATGAAAACAGGCTTGAGCACAGGCTCAAGGACGGGCATTCTGGACGCACCTTTACCCTTTCATATATATATATATCACAAACATACAGTTTTACATCTTTGTGGCAATTTACTGCCTGGTTACAGCAAGAAACACATTTATCAGTCAAGATTCAAATTACCTAATTTGGGCTACATTGTAAAAGTGGATACAAGTTGTCTCCACATTTAATTAAGCACCATACCATCAAGACACATGAGACGGTGGAAGTACAGCTCCATTTAAACCTACCACATATGCCATACAATCAGTCAATAAAAAATAAAACAATTTTGTTTGTGTATCAGAATGCTCCTTGAAAAAATTGGCACTCTTTGTTTGAAAAGACTTCAGTTTAAACAAAACATATCACTACACACCACAGTTCTCTCTCCAACATGTACCAGAGGGAAAGAGGAAAAAATGTTTAAATGGAAAGCCTAGTGCACTACAATACTGACTATATACAGACAAACCTGTTGTGAAGGCAAAAGGATAAAAACTGGAAAAAAGATTACATGTAAAACATACTACTGTACATGTTTTAAAACTTATGGTTACACTATGGTCAAAAACATTTCTTATTGTTAAATAAGACATATGACAGTAAAAGTTATTAATGTTGTGTTTGGCTGTGTATCTTACTGGCTCTGATACAAGACACAGCACAAACACAGGTCAAGTCTGCTTGTCTCACAACGTACATTTGTGATATAACATCCGTAATAGCTTTGTTAACCAGAAACCTAAAAAGTTTATTCTAGTATATATCCAACAAGATGCAACGTTACACAGTTTATTTTATCTGGAAACTGCTCTATATGTTTCAGGTGGTGGTACCACCCGAAACATGTAGAGCAGTTTCCAGATAAAATAAACTGTGTAACATTGCATCTTGTTGGATATATATTAGAATATTCTTACAATGCACGGACCCATAAACGTTAAATTCTAAAAAGTTTAGTTGTCACTGCTCATAGCTATCGGGTCTTCCCAGTTGCCAATTTTACAGGGCCTGATCCCTTTTGGATTGTAATATATACTGCCAAATAGAACATATACGGTCACATTAATTGAAGCACGTACAGCCAAACACAACATTAATCATTTTTACTGCACATACATCTCATTTAACAATAAGAAATGTTTTTAACCATAGTGCAACCATAAGTTCTAAAATATGTACAGTAATATGTTTTACATACAATCAATGTCAATGATGAAGCTGCTACAGAACAAGGAACCTATAAATAAGAGCTTCACAGTAGCATTTGGTTTTTAATAACTAGAATGGTATTCTCCCTGAAAATGGTAAATGTTAACATGTGTACTAATTAATAACATGCAATTAGTTGGTATAATAAATGGTGTACACTGGTCTAGTTAGTTTTGCAGCCATACCCTCTGCACTTGTTCTCAGTGGGTGTTTAGTGTTGTGAATGTTTGGTGCAATCTGTAATTATCTAATAGCTGACTTGAAGTAACAATGCACTTTTAAATTTTGCTTCAAACTCAGGAAAACAATCAGTAACATGGGTGATAAAACCTCAGTTTACTGTAATAACCCACATACCACACAGCAGTCCTCTCAGCAGAAGAGCCGATCCTCTCCACAACTGAAGAAAGTGAGACTAGCCAAGTGAAACATCAAGAGGTTTTTTTTAAACAATGAGAGGGAACTGTTCAACAGGAATTTGTTTCTCCAGACCAAACCATTACCAATTGTTACTACTTGGAGTCCCCCCCCCCAGTGTGTGAGGCAGCAAGTACGCAAAAAATATCTGGAACAATGGTAGAAGCAGGACTAGTTATTTCTCATGACAATATGTTGGCACACACTGCATTGCAAGTGCAGAAATTTTTGGCCACTAACACCATGGCTGAGGTACCCCATCCTTCTTATTTATCTGACAATACCCTATGTAATTTCTTATTCTTTCTGAGAATGAAATCACAGCAGAGGGTATTATTTCCAGGTATCTCTAAAATTCAGGAATAATCGCTGACCATTATACAAGCAATTCCAAAAATTCATTTTCGCAGTGCTTCCAGCAGTGACAGACATAACAGACCCATTGCACAAATGTGGAAAGAGACTGCTGTAAAGGGGAAAACAATGGCCAGTGTAAGGTAAGCATATATTTTGTTACTGACTCAGTAAAGAAATGTTTTATATGCCCTCATACAGCATATTCTGCAAGCAAGCATTCAATTACATTGTTCACATTTTAGTTCCTTTGAATGATCCCAAATGACAGGAATGCCTCTATTACTAAACTGGATTGACATGAATGAGAAAGCAAACAAAATTTGAAATTTTAGCTGGAAAAAAATGAAAAACCTAGGAACTGCAGTAAAGTTTTTAATATGGGGAGAATTAAGACAGTTGATTATAACGAGAAATTTAATGTGTATTACTTGCAGTATAATGTAATACAAACACTTTGCAACAAAAGAGTTGTTCCATTTGAATTATACTAACATTACCAAAAACACAGTTACAGTACTGTGAAAGACTTGACGCTATAATTCAGCATATATAACAGCAACAAATGGGTTAATACCTCATCCTGTCAGATCATGGTACACAGTAACACCAAATGATGTCCCACATACTTCCAGTTCTGTCATTATGTGTGTCAGCAGTCACAACTGGTAGTAGTTCCAGGATTTCTATAGTAGATACTCTTAACTTGGTATTGCAGTGCCCAGCTCTAGCAAAAACAATTCATAACATACCTCCAGAAAAGTCAGGATAGCACAAGTCAGTACACTGACAAGGATAGGAATGGACAACCACAAAGTTGTGGTTTGATTCCCAGCAAGAAAAATTTTTCTCTTTCATAACAGAGTTTTCACTGCATACTTCAATTTTTACCTGATAATGAAACCAAAAAAATACATACCTTTAGATTACAAATACACCCATTTTTCAGTTCCTACATAACAGACCACTTTTAAATGTGACAATGTACATTGTTTATTTTTTATCTACATAATAATACATTCTTGTGGTTCTACTGATTTGTTATAAACAACAGAATGTAAAAACTTGAATTCCTTCCACTTTTATCCAGAGTGGTTCCCTGAACATGGCTGACAAGGCCAGAACACGTAGGAATTTAAAAATATGGGTATTTCTGACCCAAAAATTGTGTACTTTGTTGGTTACATTATCTCTTCTCCAAAAGTAGCCATCAGCTCTGAAGCTGACCCAGCATCCTGCTCAATGGTTACTGAGGTCTCTTTCCCTGGGAGTAAAGCAGCTGAGGCATGAAGCTAACCATCCAACTCCACCTAAAGATGGCATTAATAATAAGTGCAGCTATCCCCACATGCCTTCTTGGCATACACAAGGATAACTTTACTGTTGACATACCTCTAAATAGCTGGAGTGCTTGGTGTATGTGTTATGCTGTCCCATTTAGTGTCTTACTCAGGGCCAGTTCAAGCCATTTTTGGGCTCAATGAAAAGATTGAAGCCCTACCCACACATAGTACAGAAATGACAATGCAGATACAGCAATGTAAGAATTCACAAACCAAATATGTTTGACCCAAATCTGAAATACAATCACCCTTTTCAAGGCCCTAAAAGCAGCAGAGTCCCATGCAGCCACATCAACTGCAACAGCCTCAAACCAACCATGACCTTCATATAAATGATACTGTTTTTTCCAGGTCTCTTCAGGTTACTCAGGTAATGTATTTTAAGTCTGTTCTGATAGGTATGCATGTGCACTGAAATTGTTTTATAACAGATTTTAGCTCTTAATTCAATATTAATTAATAACTACAATAACTACCTCTTAAAATTTAAATAACATTTATGCTGATAATTTAGTAATAAAACAACAAACACTAACTGGGTTACTCTCTGCTGTTCGAAAGCTTGTAATTTGCTTCTCATCAGTGGGTAATACGTGCGACACTTCTGCTGCTACAGAAAATGCACACTGCTGACGCACAAGAGACGAGACTCCATTAGCAATTCCTTTCAATTTAGCTGAAAAGAGAATATAAATATTAATTTTACATACATTTAAATTACCACAAAAATGGAATAATCATAAAAAATAAAAACAATAATAGTTTCTCAGTTTTATATTGTCTCTCCTATCACATGGTTTATAGTAAGATGATATCTAAGTTACTACCTCCTCATCACTGTCCCTCACATTTTCCCTTTTAAATAATCTTTTCTCTCCACCCTCTCACTCTCTTTGACCAGCAAGCTTTCTGCCAGTACCTAACCTACAAAGGCACAAAACAATAAAACATGTGTGGTAACAGACTCTAAAATGCAGATAGTCTTAATTTCCTCCACAGTTGCATTTGTGTGATGACTTATTCAAGTCTTAGCTGGATCAATGGATACACTAAATAAGGGGTTTCATGATTTTTTTTCTCTCCAAGTTACCGAGTCATAAAAATCCCCCCCCCCCAAACCAATGACAATTTTGGAGTAAACTTCCCACCAACCCCATAATCATGCATGTTGAATTATCTGTAGACATTTAGTCTGGAATTTTACTAATTCAGCCCCACACAGTGTTTATCTTGCATGCCAGTAATACAATCTTAAACATTAATAAGTTGGCTTTATAAAAAATATTCAGAAAGTATAATTTTCATATGACTCCTCCTATCATGGGTATAATTTATGTGGACACATATACACATAAAATGTGTAAAAATCTTATCTTATTCTTTATGTTTCATTGAGACTACAACACAAAAATGTAACTATTAGTATTTCATGACACAGGTGGGTTACTAAAGTCAGTATACTAATAACTGTATAAACTGGATGATCTATGGAATGAATCCTGACTCACACAAGAGATTTTCCTCGTCTCCAAATTGTCAAGACCAGCTCTGAAGAACACCTAGCATCCCTTAATATTATACATCTTCCATGCAATTGTCAAACACAAAACAAGTTTATAACCAACGTTTCGGAACTCTGTGTCGGTTCCATCTTCAGCAGGTGGTGAAGTATGAGGGCAGGTTGGTTTTTGGCTGTATATATACGGGAAGCGGAGCAGTTCGGGGTGGTGGTCCGGGCCAATCAGAGGTGGGGACGGGGTTAGTGGGAGTAGGGGTAGTGGGAGTAAGAAGTAGGGGG
>Ga0268261_10002652_pt1 | contig 12886 bp, 11 predicted proteins | sample TergutNc150P1_FD_190353 | JGI IMG/M metagenome (GOLD analysis project Ga0268261, IMG submission 190353) | Nasutitermes corniger P1 segment gut microbial community from laboratory colony in Florida, USA - Nc150 P1 (SPAdes) (version 2) | ecosystem: Host-associated > Arthropoda: Insects >... | reverse complement strand
GCGGGCACTTGTGGGTACGGTGAGGGACTTTCGGGTCCCATAAATGCGGGGAATTTCTTGACTAGCTGCAAAGTTTACTGGTTAGCTTCTCAAGAAGGACTCTGCTCCATGGAGTAAGTAAGTATGTGAATAATAATTTGAAACAAAAATATACACAAATAGATATTCACGTATGATTCAGTACATTGTTTGGTGTATGAATGTAGTATTTATTTTTCCACGCAGGAAGAGTGTGCAGAATTTAGTGTGCGGTGTTTGCGTGGGTTGTACGGTGTATTGTTGCCAGCCGAGCTTCCGAGATGTGTCGTATTTGCACATACCGTCGTGTAGATGGCTGGAGCTTATAGATGGCTGGTGATTTCATGTTTTCCTTGCGAATGCAACGATGAGTTTATATTTAAAGAAAAAAACGCAGTCGTCGGTATTTTTCTTTGTTTCTACCGCTGCCGTTTCCACAATTTCCGTCAAGAAGTCTGTCATATATTGCTCATGTAGTTCTCTTGGCATGCGGCCGAGAAATGGGTTGACTGCTTTCATGGCATCTGACATAAAAAAAACAAACATATTAGTAAACGGATCAGCTATCACATAGCTTGCCTCATGAGAGTTCCTGGCCATTCGTACATAGCAGGTGGTGTAACTCAGTGACACAGAGTCTGCTTCGCATGCAGAATATCCTGTGGTCAAATCTCATCTCGTCCGTTTTTTATAACCATTATTTTGTAAACGTGTTTTCATACGTGTTATAAGTTATCCTACTGTAGTCAGCAAACTTTTTTTTCCCTAGACGCTCTGGCATAGTTAGCTAATTCAAGTGTGTTTGGCCACCCTCGCCTTCCAGTGGACGGATTTCTTTGAAATGTATTAGGTATGTTTATGGAAATTGGGCAGTAAAATAAATTTGAGTATACCTGACAAAAAAATTGGCTCCTTTGTTTTTAGTAAAGTGTATATTTCTTCTCTCGACTTGTGGCAATACTAGCGGGTTTGAAAGTCAGTCATCTGTTTGCATATCCCACCAATAGATAACCAGTGTTTCTTACCTAGGGTTAGGCGGGTTATCTTTAGTGTTACAGCGAGAAATTGTACAATAAGTACGTAAAAATCTTAACACACCGCGTAAAATTCCAAATACCACTCGAAATATCGCGGGAAAATTGTCCGTTATTTGGCAGTACGGGAATAATCTCTGTGCGTTACCAACTGCCTCCTTTCTGCTGGTCTGTAAACATTTACAAATGTGTGTCTCGGGAAATGGAAAATTGTGTATGGATTCCTTCTTGAATGAAATTTTGGTGAAACACTGACTTAGAGGCATACATATTATTGTTATAGTTTAATGGAAGTAGGGAGTGTTAAATAGAAGAGAAGGAACATTGAAATTATGTACTCGCAAAATGGAGTGTCACTGACCAATGAAAGGCCAAAACTTGGCTGGTCATCACACGTACTTCTAGACAAACAGGAGGACCGCCATTAACGACTGTATCTTGAGGCGAAGGCATGCAAATATAAGAGAAAACAAGTATTTTATATACGAGAGTTCTAATTAAAAAGGAGAATGCGATTTCAGTCTTGGAGATATTCGTATCGTTTGTCTTTATTGGCCGACAAGTAGTTAAAAATAATCAATTTCGGTCAAATATACTCGCAAAAACCATGTTACACAATTATATCACATTTATACAATTATCACCGTCTACACAACTTAGTGTACTTATTAAGTTGTGTAGAAGGTGATGTAATTACATAAAACTGTTGAACTCTGAACACACCAGGATGCACAACACCTAAGTCTCCTTTTTAGTTATTTTCGTTCACATTTTTATGCCTATGCTTAATGTTTACTAAATGGAAGTGCAGAAACATGTAGCGCATTGTGGATAATAAGAGATATTGTCTGAAAAATTTGTCGTTATTTGCGGTCCAACTGTTTCTTGTTCTATTCATGTATCACAGCGGAGCGTCTCATCCAGAGACGCAGTTATGTCATTGACAGTGCGGGGCGGTGCAAACCGTGTGTATGCTTATATACCTCGGAGAGTCTACTAAAATTTGGCCCATACTAAGTGGCATTTGTTTGAACAAAGATGCTCATGTTTTGTTATTTTAAAGGTAAAAACCACATTTGTTCAGTCTAACAAAACACAAGTTTATTTATTTCGTTCAATTGCCCTTACATATAAAGTACATATTTGGCTGTACTTAGGCCATCTTCACTACAAATACCGTGAATATAAGAAGGGGTCGTAGATTTTTGACTTATCTTCCTTGTTATTATCTTGTGTTGACATGCCTGAATATTGCCTAAGTATAGGCCATACACGTAGAAAATATGTGAGGGCTTTTAAATTGATGTAATAAATGTGTGTTGTGTTAGGCTGAAGAAAAGTGGTTAGTTTAATAACAATCACAATTGGATGGCTTGCATAAAGGTCATTTTTAAAGTTAAACATATTTGTATTCCACAGTCACCTTTAAAGCACTCGAGAGTGCCGAAGTTGTATTTGCTGTCTCTGCACTCCCAATCGATAACTTCGAAACCGGTGTCGTGCAGCAGTTTGCTGAATTCTTCACCAGGATTTGATGAGTGTTGGTAGGGCGATACGAACTGATGGAGATCCTTAAATGTTGGAAATATGAGGTTAACATTTTGAAGACCAGATGTACCCGGAATTATATTTAAATATTCAGTTCGTACTTCACAGAGAATTCATTTTGCTTCACTAAAAATGCCAATCGATTAATACCATACAAGGAAAATTATCGCTTTATATTTTTAGAACCGTACGGAACATGTAAATACAATGTGTGGACAAAATGCAGCGTCTTTTATTGTCAAACCTGCAGTTCGCTATTATATATGTGTTTAGATGTAATCAAAGGAGTCAAAGATTGATAGCATTGCAGGGGACACATTGGTGATTTAACTCTACAGATGGGGTTTCACTTGTTTCATAGACGGTTAATTTAGCCATATTTCATTTTTTGGACCTTTGGTAGGAGACATTGTTGCTGGTGCCTTTGTTCTCTTTAAGTGTGCTATTGTAAAAGTCACAGTAATAAGAAAACATAGTTTATTTGTCCTTTGTTTTACTGACATTAAACTGTATTTAATCCAATTTTAGCTATAATTAATTCAGTTTAAATATGACGTTATAAATAGGTGAACTTTAAGGTAAAGACGTTGATAGTAGACGTAAGACAAAAGATCTCCAACGTGTTCTAACACGTACGAAGAGCTGTATTTTATTACTTATTTACTTATATGATATTTTAATATTTAAACGAAATACATAGTTATTGATAACTTTCAAATTAGCTGTAAGAGAGCTTGCAATTTGTTACTCTACTGGAGATTTTATGGTGACAAAATGCGTTTGTGCATGTAATGGTGTGCTTTTTATATAAATTAAAAAAATGTAATTTAAATTTTTGTGCTGACGGTGTATGGTACTATACAAACGACTGTTGATCGGTATTGTCAAGAACTATATCTTATTTTAGATACATTTTTGTAGTGTCCATTTAACGAATTACGAGGGAAATGTAAGGTTATGCGTATCTGTACTGTTGTTCAATGCCATCGGTAAAACGCTGTTTATGACTACGCAGTGCACCTGTATGGTGATCACACCTGTCAAAGTTAGAGACGTATAATCTCTCATTCATTAATAGTCTGTCTTACGACGGATCCAAAGCCTCTTCCAAAGCGAGCTCTCGACATAGTGTGATCTAGAGCTTTCTCCTTCAAATGAGAGTATCTTCCCCTTTCCTTAAGGTCATCCAGTAGCTTCCTACGTCTTCTTCCTCGTTTTCCTGTTACTTCTATCCCCCCTTTTATCTTTACTTCTTTAACCCGTTTAGAAGACAGTTTCTACGCAAAATGTGACCAATCCAGTTCGCCTTCCGATTACTTATTTCATGTAGGATATTCCTCTGCTCCGTGACCCTAAGTAATACTTCTTCATTTCTCTCATGATCAGTCCAACTTTTCTTTTCCATCCTCCTCCAGCACCACATTTCAGAACTTTCCATGTGTTTCTGATCTACGGCCCGAAGTGTCCAGGTTTCAGCACCATATAAAAATATGCTCCAAATATAGCACTTCACTAGCTTCTTCCTCAATTCCACGTCCAATGCGCTAGTAAAAAGAGTTCCTCTTCTTGTTGAATGCAGCTTTAGCCATAGCAATTCTCTATTTAATTTCACAAGTACATCTTCCATCATTTGTTAAAATGGTACCCAAATATTTAAACGATTTCACATTCCCTAGTTGGTATTGGTCTATCATAATTTTTACTGGGAATCGTTGTCTTGAAATTCTTATTACTTTTGTTTTTTTCCACATTTCTTTCCATTCCATAGCATCTTCCAATTTCAATTAGTCTATCAATCATGTCCGGGAGCACCTTCCTTTCTTAGACAGTAACACATGGTCATCTGCACATTTCACTGTGTGAATGATTTGCCCGCCTATTTTGAAGTCTCCAAACCCTTCCAGAGCTTCCCTGGTGAGGCATTCGCTGTATAAGTTGAACAGAATTGGTGACAAACAGCATCCTTTTCTAACTCCTCTTCCAATCTTCACACGTTTTGTCTCCCCTCGGGTCATTCATACCTTAACACTATGAGCCATGTCCAAGTTGCTAATCAATCCTCTTTCACGCCAGTCAATACCAGTTTCCCTTAGGATCTGCATTAATTTGGTCCAGTTGACTCGGTCAATCGCCTTCTGCCAGTATATGAAGCAAACACTTAGCTTCTTATCTATATCCAAGGTTCGTTCTGATATTCTCAGTATCCCAATTGCATCCCTAGTTCCTTTCCTTCTTCTAAACCCCCACTGATCTTCTAGGAGTATATCCTCAATTTTCTTTTCTTTCCTTCTAAGCATATTTGCTACTATGTTTGCTATATGAGCGATAAAGCTGATAGTGCCATGGTCGCTGCATTTTGTACCTTGTGGCTTCTTCTTTAAGGCAATCATCGTAACTTCCGCGAATTCCTTGGGACACTCTCCAGTTTGATCAGTGGTGTTAATTTCGTAATTATTTTCAAACCGTCTTCACCCAATAATTTGAGCACATCACCAGGTACATCATCATCTCATGTAGCCTACTTATTTCTCACTTCCTTGATGGCTTTTTCTACTTCGCTTTGCAATGGGGTCTATCTCATCTGTGTCTACTTCCTCTTCAATTTCGACTTCTAGGTTTTCCGGTCGATTGGGTAGATCGTGTGGTACTCTAATATACCAAATATGCCAAATTTTCAGCACTTGACTTTGCTCAAATATTCTATTCCCTTGGGAGAATTCGATGCCAATATTTTGGATTCCTTGGGTCTCCTTCCAGCCTAGTACTTTTGTCTTCATGTATATCAATTTGTAAAGCCCTTTTCTTTGAATTTCCATAATTTCGTTACATATGTTCTCAAGATATTCCTTTTTGGCATTATCTATGGCTCTTTTCAATTCGTTCCTCATCCTCCGGTAGTTCTTCCTGCCTTCTTCAGTTTTGGCATTTTTCAATTTCCTTCTTTCACCCATTTTACTGATCATTTTCTGTGTAATCCAAGGTTTCCTTGCCCTCTTCTCGACATTCCCAACCAGATCACTGAGAGTATCTAACACACATTCCTTTATATTGTTCCACGGCACTTCGACATTCCCACTGTCACATCCCATTGCACCGAGTTTCTCTTCTAGAGTATTCTGCATTGTTTGTTTTTTGAGTATATAATTTCTCCAAATGCCATTGAGGTAATCTCTTTCGGAACCTTATGATTTTCTTAATCTGGTACTGATCTTGACAACTAGTAAGTTGTAATCAGAATCAATATCTGCCCGAGGCAGTGTCTACATGTCTTTCACACTGTTTCTGAATCGATGTTTCACAAGTATGTAGTCCAACTGATGTCGACTCCGATCTCCTGGTGCCTTCCATGTGTACAGTCTTCTCTTAGGCTTCCTGAACCATGTGTTGGTGACAATCAGTCCATTTTTTTCACAAAAGTTAATAAACATTTGACCTCTGTGATTTTTTCTGCCTATTCCATGTGGTCCAACAATGTTCCTATATGGTTCATCTCCAACAACACTATTCAAGTCTCCCATTATGATGGTGATTGTGTTACCCTTTCCATCTTCTTCAGGCATTTCTTCAATTATATCATACAACTCTTCCACTTCCTCATCTTCATGCTCCAATGTTGGCATGTACACTTGCATCATCAAAATATTTATCGGCTCTGCCTGTAATTTAATAGCAATGATTCTGTCATTATAAACAATCTTCTTAACAACACTTCTTTATATACTTTTATGCACCACTATTGCCACACCTTTTTCAGCCCGTTCACCCCCGGAATAATACACTGTGTAATCATCACTTCTTATTTCACCTTGTCATTTCCATCGCACTTCACTGACACCTAGGAGAGACACTTCGTTCTTCTGCATTTCCTTTTTCAAGATTTCGAATTTGCCTCCTCGCTTCAAGGTTCTTACATTCCACGTTCCAATTTTATAGCTGTGCTGTTCCTTCTTCTTTCCTTTATAATTCTTCTTGCTGTAGTGCCTGCTGCTGGATCAAGCCTGTTGCTATACGATCTTGAACCAGCTCAAACATAATTTGCTCTGCGCTTCAAGTCGTTACTGATGACGTTGCTTCCGACATCAGAGGAAATTTTATCGAATTTCCTCTCTTCCAGGTACCTCTCTTCGCCTGGTTCCTATCCTCTTGGGGTGTACAGCTTGGGAGACTCTGCTGGTAGCAATGCCACCGCTGGCTTAGCTCTCAGGGTTACTGGAACTCACAAGCCCCTCCACCAGGACTAGATTTAGATACTATCGGGGGGAGAGACGTATATGCAGTAAATAAATTAAATGGACAGAAGTGTACATTAAAATATAAAAATTTTGCAAAACCGTACTGTAAACTATCGTGAAAATTGTACCACTTGTGCCGCAGCTTTGAATTTTTTTACTGTGTTGACGGATGAATCATTTTGAACACTGTGTTATCACCATCCACTAGAAAGATAACTAATTTCATAATCTGATTAGCCCTAAAAATATATTTTTTAAATATTCAGTCCGTACCGCTCAGTAAACACTTTCCCTGTCGGTTATAAAAACCAATTTGTTAATGTTGGACAGGGAAATAGTGACTGCTTTTTGTGAGATCCATACAAAACAAGTAAATGCATTATGTAGGAAGAATGTAGAATTTTTGAAGGATAAACATTGTGGTACATACATTGACTATTGGGCGTTAGTGGATTTATGGGTATATTAGCCCCTGTTCCAATGAAATTAAAACAAACATTACGAAATTTGAGTTTTCTGTGTGCAGTGACTACGAGGAGTGCCGTCTGCAGGGATATGACGCCGTCTGCCCTGGTAGAAATTTACTGACGTGTAGAAGGAAAGTACTATATCCGTATCATACACCCGAAAACTCAGTAAATTTTAACACATTACACGGCGTCACGTCACATCAGATTTTAACATTAACAATCTTTCTCTTGTTTCCATATGATTTTTGGTACATTTATGGCTGCTGTTAACTACACAAATGCAGTAAACAGAAAAGACTCACCTTCATGTAGGGTTGCCACTCTGGCTTCTGGGACTGGATCTCGTATACTGGGATCAATGGATGTTTTTCAAAGAAAATGTGCAGTGTTTCTCCACCAGTTCGCAGCAAACTGTATATATTTCTCAGAGCTTTTCTGGTGGTTAGACAGAAAAAAATTATTAATATTACAATGGTATAACATCATGAAAGCCTGTGATGTGTGCCATTGATTTTGGACAGATCAAACTACGATCATGTCCGAAAATATGTTCGTATGTTATAGTGCCTCTAATATTAAAGTGGATGTTTCAGTGCTTCTGGAGGTACAAGTGCATGTTTCAGCGCCTCTTGTATTAAAAATCTGTCGTTTCAGTACATCTAAAACCTGCAAGTGGATATTTCAGAACCTACAGAACTACAAGTGAATGTTTTAGTATATCTGATATTAAAACGGATGTTTCAATACCTCTGGACGCACAAGTGGATATTTCGGTACCTCTAGAAACACAATTGGATGTTTCGGTACCTCTAGAAGAACAAATGGATGTTTCACCACATAATGCAACGTACCATTATTGTTGTACTAAGAAAAAAATTTTTCGAAGCCGCCATTTGTGTGTGTGTGTGTGTGAGTGTGAGTTTTTTTGTCTATTTAAATTGTTTCTATTTTTTATTCACAAATATTTGTGCTTATACATTTTAGGACATATTTGTAATGTCCGAAATTATTAATTCGCATGTTACCAATAAATGCCCGAAAGTCACCTTCGCCTATACGAATTCCATCAATTTTGATCCGGAAAGAAAAAACTTGTTTAAAAATAAGTAATTAAAGAAACCATAATTTCATCAAAATTCAGGGTTAATTCATTTGTCCAGCTTCGTCTTCATGTTTAAGAATGACACTTCTGTAATTTCTTGTTTGTTGCTGCTTGAATATATTCTAGCAATTTATATTGAATTATGCTTTTATTCAACCTAAGGATTTGTTAAATCCAGTTGATTCTACAGCTGATGTAAGCAATGGTTTTGCATGAGAATGTGCTGCCCTTCATTGTTATTTCCTATGCATCATTTCCATTATTACTTATCACATGTGCTCTTAATTTGAGGTGCGTATCATCAAATTTCGCTCAGCCTCCGCTCTGCTTGTTGTGCTGTAGGCAGTAAAAACATTAGCAGCTATTTTTACTATTATCCTCTAAATTTCGCTTGAATTGATTTAAAGGTTTATTGTTTTTTGATCAAAAAACCAAAGTTATGTTTAAATTTGTCATGGCGGCAATAAGGTTTTAATTTCGACCGAATATTGTTATAACGAAAGTTTTCTATCCTTCGACGATGTATAACCGTCCAATATTTCAGGATAATAGACAGGGACATTATTTTATGTGTCCAATATATATTTACATTTTCTGCAGGCTGATCGCATGAACTGTATGTAGTCACTAAGCTACTCGCCCAAACAATTGTTGCTGTAGCGGCGGGAATTGATAGACGATAGTTATCAGAAAAAATAATGACCATATATTCAGTTACCGTAGTTTCAATTCCACCTCTAAAATGTGTTGCATGTACGGGTATGTGTTCTGTTAATAATTAGTGACTGAAGGAAGAATATTTACGGTTACAAACGTAACGTGACATGTATTGAGTGGATAGTCATAACGGAGTTTTGTGAAAATCCCTCTAGTTTGTAAGGACATGAAGTGAGAGTAACCGGTGGTGGTTGAACTGTCTGTTTGAAAGGGGTGCGGAAAAGTACGTACAAGGAAGTGGTAAGGTAAGGTAAAGTTCACCCTTGTTCAGGCACTATGTCTCTGTACAGGCCATACGGCCCATAGGGGAAGTAGAGGTATAGCTCTACTCTTTCATGACCAACGGCACTAGAAGTGGGTGAGGGATCAGCGTCACTCCCCGGCCGCTCTTTACCCCCCGGGAAAAACCCTGTACCCAATGTAAATGAGGCTGTGTGGTCTCCAGGGCCGGTCTGGACAGGTGCGGAAAATCTCGCCCTCACCGGGATTCGATCCCCGGACCGCCCAGCCCATAGCCAGTCGCTTTACGGACTACGCTACCTGGCCCACACATTCAAGGAGAATTCAGTGAAAAACCGTTAGCTTTCTTATAATATGAACTTTTAGTACGAACACCGAAACCCCAGTCTGGTACATTTACCTTTTCGCCAGAGGTCGATAACGACTCTCACGTCTGTATGATGTATTCCTCTTCTACCTTATGCAGTTTTCTTAAATTGTATAGAATATAATCCTTAATACTTGACATAAGCCTAGATAATTTGGTACTGAAACTGGAAACCACGTTCCATGTAGTCGGTCATGATAAATTTCCTGTTTTGCGTAAGTTTCTATGAGCTTAGGGTCGAGAGTTTCTCCCTGTGTCCAGTAATCGAGTTTGGGATGGATTTTTACCCCACCTTGCCCACAGTTCGGACACCACTAAGGATAATTTCAAACTAACGCGCATGATATGAGATTTGAAGTTTTTCACAACGGTATTATTGAAGGTTGAATCTTTGTGGGACGTTACGCCGTGCTGAGTGGTAAATATTTGCCGACGTTTCGGAAGTGCTACGTTCATTTTAAACTCCGAAAAGTATTTAAGCATTGTGTTAATAACGTAAATATATCTTTAGTAACACACAATTAAAGTATATCAGGAATGAAATCCTGGTTTTATTGCCAAGTAATACCTGTGATCAGAAATCATTTGCAGACAGAAAAAAGAGAATATCTTGTTGAAACTCGATGGCTGCAGTTGTGAGGTTTTGTCTATGTCTTTGACGAGATCGAACTGTGTAAATTTCAGTTTAGGGTGCGTATAAGTGTTGCTAGCGTATTGAAGCATGTCAGCTGACAGGTCTGCTCCTACCAGTAGACCGAAATCCGCTGGCAGGCGAGGCAATAACACTTTCGTGGTCACACCGCCCGGACCACAGCCCAAATCAAGCACTCGGTCTTCTGTTTTCCAACTCATTCTGTTTATGTACACCGATAACACTTCGGTGACTTCTGTAGCCGTAAGTCCATGGCACAAGTTGTCGAATAATTTCGCGTCAAACATTTCCTAAAACCGGGAAAAAATTTCAGTTATGAATTTGTATCGGAATATTTTCTTTATCAGAATTATGCACACTTCATAATGATTTTCTATTAAGGTTTTATTGTTGAACTGACTACATATTGGACTTCGACGATTGAATGATAAGATGAGGCTGCGTTCCATATTTTAACCAACAATGTACTAATTAAAATAAATTAAATCATAATAAAAACACACTATATTAGGCACCAACTGCTACATGTTTCGCCACCAAGGTGCCATCCTAAGGGAGTGTATTAAAACAAAGGATCGTACGTCCAACACACATTTTAATTGCTAGTCGCAATCACTTTCATCATTAATATTGAACGTTTCAAAATATGAAAAATATAGATGACACATGTTAACAAGTACAAGTACAACTAGACTTCCTGAGAATGCCACCTTTGTGCCGAAACATGTAGGAGTCGATACTTAATAGGAAGTGCGTATTATGATTGCTTTTATTTCATTTTAATTAGTGCATTATGTTGATTAAAGTATGGAATGTAAGAAAATGCACTGGATAAATATCAAGAAAATTTTAAAATATATGACTTTGTTGGTACAATAAATAACAGCATTTTCTGACCAGGGTGTAACCATCAAATTTTGAAATTTTATGTATGTACGTCGTAATCCTACTTTATAATTAGAATTAATGTTAAACACTTAGGAATTGATTCTGCAGTCACTACACTAATAATATAGTTTTATTTATCCTATGTCTAATGTCTAACTCTCATTTGAAAGAGGAAGCTCTAGATCATATTATGTCGAGAGCTCGCTTTGGAAGAGGCTTTGGACCTGTCTTAAGACACAATACTAAATGAATGAAAGTTTAATTGCGCGCAAACGGTCGCGAATTTACTGCGCACATTGGGCTGTCGCACTGCTGTTCGCTACGACTGTTCTTTATTGTTACATTTGTAGCCAGCAATCAACCAGACAGGCAATGTACGTATCATGTAACACTGAGGCTTGTTCGTGCATCCATTGATTCGGTGGAAAAGGTGTAAGTGTTACATAAGCTGACGTGTGCGTTTGTAGCCTTAGGTATCCAGGATGCAATACGCATGCGCCATATTGTCATTTCTGGCCTGTCCGATTTTTCCATATTTTTTCACATTATTTTACGATTTTCGATTAAAAAAATGTTCTTGAAATGAGATATGTGTTTTGATTTTCTCTACAACGTTTGCCTGAAACGTTCTTTATTACAAGAAAAAATGAGCGAGATATGATTAAAAAAATGTATATTGGTCTTCATGTAAAGTGACCGTCGTTTTTGTCAGATTTTAATTAAACTTGAATTTTCTCGACACATTTTCGAAGAATATTCATATATCCAATTCCACGGAAATCCCTTCCGTGTGAACAGAGTTGTTCCATGCCAACAGACGGACGTACGAACAGGCGGACATGACGTAGCTAATAGTTTCTTTTCGCAGTTTATCCAACGCACTTAAAAACGAAAACAACTTTCGTGCAAGTGTCACTGTCTGCAATATTCCATATGATCTCTATATAATCTTTACGAATCCAAATGTAATTGTTAGTAACGCCGAGAATCAGATGTCAGAAAACAACTGCAGCAACGGGGACTAGAACCCTGGACTTCGTAAAGTGTTACTCGCTGACTGGGTGCAAACCTTACATATATTCTGAGTAGGCAGTGATTTATGTGAATACTGTCCTGAAGATATGAACTGTAGAAACGGAGGGAAAACCACAAAACATTTCAATCAGGATATCGGGTAACGTAATAGGGCAGTATTCTATGTATATGGTATGAAAATTGTCCATGTCCACTGCATGGAGTCATACGGGGACTATGGAAGTATACCTCCACTCTTTCTTAACATCGGCTCCAGATGAAGGCGAATGGTCAACTTCGTACCCCACTTAACTCCCGGGAAAGAACCCCGGTACACACTGAATAGGAGGCAGAGTAGACCCCAGAGTTGAAATGGATGTTTTTGGAGAAAAGAAAACCATTGCCTCTTCCGGTATCCGGACCGCGGACCATCTAACCCGTGGTCTGTTCACTACACCGACTACGCTATCCCGATTCGTCTGAGGATACCTTTGAGTACTACGTGTTTATGTGTCACGTTCGGAAAACAGCGAAAGGCGAGGTTTAAATTTGTCGTTTCTGTCCGTCTGCCCGCATAAAACAACTCTGTTCCCCCCCCCCCCCC
>Ga0268261_10002651_pt1 | contig 12887 bp, 5 predicted proteins | sample TergutNc150P1_FD_190353 | JGI IMG/M metagenome (GOLD analysis project Ga0268261, IMG submission 190353) | Nasutitermes corniger P1 segment gut microbial community from laboratory colony in Florida, USA - Nc150 P1 (SPAdes) (version 2) | ecosystem: Host-associated > Arthropoda: Insects > Digestive... | reverse complement strand
TTATTATTATTATTATTATTATTATTATTATTATTATTATTATTATTATTATTATTATTATTATTATTATTATACTTCTTATTCTTATACTTCATCCTACTCCTCTTGTGAAGCACTGCAGTCTGCTGCAGACCTTGGCTTCCAGTACAGTCCTATTTCTTTCCTTCAAATCACTGGCCACTGTATGCAAATTTGTGATAGGCATTCCCTTCAGGTCCACTTCAACCTCAGTGACATAGCTCTACTCATTTATAGCCTTAGCACTAAATGGGGTTGGGTGGTCAGTGCTATATTCCGGCTGCTTTACCCCCAGGAAAGATTTCCAGTACTTATTGTACAGGAGGCTGGAAGAGCCCCAGGGCTGGTGCAAATGGGTGTGGAGAAGAGAAAATCTCTTGCCCCATTGGGGTTTGAAATCCAAATTGTTCAGCCCGTAGCAAGATGCTACACCAAATATGCTGTGTTAGATATCTCATTACAAACAGCACAATGATTAGATGTAGAACTACCTCAGAAAAAGGTTTGTGAACAGCATAAGGGCAGCAGAGTTCTAAAGAATCAATATAGTTATTGTCTTGGAAAGGCAAAGTATTTCCTGTATTTGAACAGCAGCGACTGCTTCACCACAGGAATATTATTTTGAACATTTTCCAATGTCTGAAGTATATTTGATACACACAACACGGGAGGAGTTGATGGTACCAGCATTCAGCATGCCAGCGTGATTGGTCTTTACTACACTCCAAGATGCTGCATCTTTTTTATTTTGATATTAGTGGTGAAATTGAGATAGAACCTGGATTTAATGATAAGAAAAAGAACTCATGCTGTACAGAAATGCTTCCTCCCTCTTCAGGGTGCTGCTGATACAAAAAAAAAAAAAAGTGAATGGATGATATATGTTTGATACTGACATCTGTCTAGGAAAAGTCTGCAGTTTGTGTTAGAACTAACACTAACTCTGTAACAGTTTCTGATTACCAGAAGTTTATAATTTTATGTCAATATACATAGTTTATTTTGTGGCACATAACATTACTATAATGAGCAATGATCTGGCTATATGGGCATGCTGTTTCTTGTTTGTCAAAGTACAATGGAATATGTTAACTTTGTTTTTGGTAATTACATAAACAAAAATGACAAAAATATTACATGTAGTAGTAGTAGCAGAAGTGGAAACAAAATGGATGTAAGTATATTGAAATTAATTTATGACCGGTGCATGTTTTGGTCAAATATGTGGCTATCTCAAGGGAGGTAAAATACAAAGGCTGAGTGCATTGAAAATTTAATTTAATTATTGATGTCAGATGTTTATTCAGTCCAAAATATCATACATAAGACAGTGGACTCATCAATTTCTAAAAATATACTATATACAATACAATGTGTTCAATAATAACGAGCATAATATTCTACACATATCAGAATCAGTCCACAGATATACAGTGACAATCATAGAACCCATAGTTTAAAATACATTAATTGTTAAAAGAAAAAATATACTAATATGAGGTTAGAATAAATATTCTCATCACAACACATTCTTTTGAATGGTGAATTACTATGTGAAACTTTTGTTTATACCATCTAACCTAATACTCATTTTTACTTGTAACTATTCATATATTTTAAACTGTGGGTTTTATTATTGTCACTGTTTATCTCTGGATTGGTTCTGATACTTCAACAATGGAATTTTTATTTTTAGTATATGCCACCTTTTTATGTATTTTACATACTTGAAGATGGCTACATGTTTGGCTGAAAGATGTAATTCATTTCAATATACATTTGTATATTTTGTTGGTACTACTACTACTACTACTACTACTACATATAATTGATGTATGGATTATGGATCATATAGAGTTGATGGTGAAAAAAAAAAAAAAATTCAAAGCATTGTGTAAACTTTCAGTAAACTATAGCTCCCAGTGCAAAAAGACCACACAGGATTTATGCATTTGTAAACATTCTGATAAAAACTTCGACTTTCAACTTTGCTACTAAGAGGCTGAAATCGTTTCTGTAATGTTGTAGATAGTTGTATCATAGGTTAGTCATAACTTATGACAACTTCTATTTGGTAGTATTTTATTTGTAGCTGTTGAGTATTAATGTGAAAGAGTGTGAGAGAGAGATGTGGAGTAGTTATCTGGCTGATGCTGATATGTATGAATTGTCTTGTGTTTTTTTAAATAAAAATGATGAATAGGCTTGAAATTGTTTAGATAAATTGGGTAAGTAAAAGCCAGATTCTTCAGTACTTTATTTGTCTTTCACAGATATAACTAGCTGAACACAATAGAGGCACTAGTACTACCAGAGATTGAGATTTGGCAAAACTGAGCCCTTGCCACTGCCTCAGCCTGTTGGGAATAGGTTGTCTCTTTTGACTCTGCCAGTAAACAGAAAAATACCTTTGGAGCTGTTAATTTATAGCCCAAGTTGGCTTGCATCAACTGGAAAGACTTACGATTGTGTCCTCTATTAATGCATAATGCTATTGTGCACAGACAAGAGAAACTTTGAATAAGTAAGACAAAGTTTTCGTATGGCTGAAAGTTGCTGCCTTATGTATTTTAGTAATATCTTAAAATGTGCAGTGATAAGTCACAAATATTTGGAGCTATTAATAGGTGGCAGAAAGCAATATTATATGATAGCATTAAATAATTCGGATATGCTGAATATAAGACACAGATATTTCTAAGAGACTTGTCTCATTCACAGCAACATAAGTGTCAGAGAGACAATTAGGAATCTTCCAAATGTTTTTATTTGGAGAAACTTCGACATATGACAAAGAATTATGGAATCCCATACAGTAGTATTATGTATATAAAATAAAAGTAATGGGTAATACAATGATTTTGTATGATACAAAATACTTTAAGGTCCTTCATATTGTCGTTTATGTGTTACAAAATTACTGTAATGCTCTTATCACTGCATTTTGGTACTGAATTAAGGTAGTTCACTTCAGAAAGCATAAGACATACAAAATGCCAAGTTCTGAAACTAATTGCCACTGATTTAGTCATTCGGGGGTGGGGAGATTCACACCGCCATAAAATATTATGCAGGGGTCGTCCATTCTATAGAAAGTTAGACAATTATGCCCAAACGTAAAATACTCAGACAACATAGAATACACAATTATTTTTTCCCTGTACAGAGTACCTTACATGTCTAGATCTGTATTACATGCCAGGAATTACATGCAGTAAAATTGAAGCTAGTTACAGAGAGAGGGCATTTGTCTACATCCAGAAAAATGATAGACCTGCTGGGAAGGTTTTTCAGTGTTTGTACCTCAAATTGGGTGGCATGTTTTCATCCAATCTTGACTGCATTGTCCTACACCTCCCTAGCATCAGATGGTTCAGCCACTACTGCACTACATACAGAAATATTTACAGGTTACTTAATGATTTTCAGGCAAGTTAAACAGTAAACAAAGTCCAGTATCTCAGGTGTTTGGAAACAACATTTTTGAAACTAGCTCTGTTTCTGCCATCAGATATACAGGTTGCTACACAGCTGGCCTGTCTTGAAACAGCTATTCTTTATTACTGGACACCAAAAGGAGTTTAAATCAAGTTTTTTATTGGATATAAACCTTTATACCTGACAATAGGAAGACCCACTTGTCAAGCGTTGTGTTTGAGAAAACCAACAGTGTCCAAAATAATAGGTGTGTTTCCTCCAGCAAATCATTGTCAAAAGCATTTAGACTTAGAGATTAGATAGTGACTTGTTATTATGCTTTTGATAACTTAAAAATGCTTCTTTAATCTATTTGTTGTAGCTTATATACCATGCCCCAGATAAATCTGCAGGTACATTATTCATAATAAGTTGTTATTTCAGAATTGTATTGGTTTTATGGTTTATAATTTTAATAGAAAATTACATTTTGGGCTGATGAACCTAATGAACTCATCACTATAGAAACTTATCTGTTGAATCCCCTGACATTTTTGCAGAATCCTACAGTTCTAACAGATACAGTCTGAGAATTGCTTACACAAAATATTAGCAACAGTTGGTTATTACAGTCCATAGCATATTACATTTGTGTTACTTTCACCAAAAAGTAGCATGAACATTTTTAGTCTGTTAAACTAGAACTAGCTTGAATCATGAATGAAGCATTAGTGGACTCTATAGACCATATTGCTTGAGTTTCTTGTGTGTCTCATAAGAAGAATGTTGCATGAGTCATAAACATTTTTTGCACCATTAAAAATGGTAGGAAAACCACCCCAGTCTATTTTGGCAGGAGATGAGGTTCCAGCATTACCCTTCATGGCCATGGCCATGATTAAAAATTATGTTAAGGAACACTGATTCTGTGACAGTGCATTCAAGTACGTGGTACAACAAATAAAAATGGCAATGTTAGAAAATTATTTTATGTAAGGGAACTTGGGTTACTGAAAACCAATAATTCTGTTCCATTTCATAATTCTGGACAGTGTAATCAAAACCAAATTGTCCAGTCTAGCTCTGGGGCCCATCCAGCCTCCTATGTAATGAGTACTGGGGATTATTTTCTGGAGGTACATTTGTCTGGGTGTGAATTTGACAATCACCCCATCTAGTGATGAGGTTACGAATGAGTGCGGCTATAACAATGATTCTCATATTTGTCTTCATGGCATCATGGAGACAGTTTGTCCTTACTTCAATGATGAGCTCCATTAAGGCAGTTACTTTATGAAAAGCCAGCAGTTTCATCTGTAGCAAATAGCACATACTACATAATAATATATATTATAATCATATAAATACTAATATTCACATAACTATTATGTGTGTATATGTGTGAGTGTCTATATAATATCATGCTTACTCAACTAGATGTATTAAATGTGGATTTGTCGTTGTCAGGATGGGTTACTAATATATTAAACTTAGTGTCCGTAGTAATTCTATGTAACTGCTGGTTTTATCAACAAATTTTGAACTGTTTCTTGCTGCAGAATAGTTCAGCCAGTGAGGCTGATCTGTGATGACCTTTCCATATGTACTGAAGTATCTGACTTGTCACAGACAAATACTATCAATTGAACATAGACATAACTGAATCGATTGATATCTGAATCATTAGTCTGTACTTAGGCATTTTTTCAGCACATAATATTATTTAGAGAAAATTATTGTTACAAGATTATAAAATTGCATACTGCATAATTTCTGTGGCTATTAAGGTTATTAAATGCAATTAACATTTTATTGGTAGAAGATATGTGTGAACACATAAAACAATTTTGATTTGGTTTCTCTGTTAGTGACTGCATGGAGAGTTGATCTGATAAGTGAAGAAGGTTACTAAGATTGGGATATGCCTCAGTCATTTTATTATATTCTGAATTATTCACTGAATGCCAGCATAGGCATACTTTAACAGTCTAGGCACTATATTCTACTATATATCCAACAAGATGCAACGTTACGCAGTTTATTTTATCTGGAAACTACTCTACATGTTTTGGGTGGTACCATCACCCATCATCAGGAGCACAAACAACTGTATCTACAGCATCTGGTATTTGTCACACCGTTATTGCTATCTGCCACTATTGTGGAAGAGTTGGAACTGGTTTGAGTGTGCTGTGGGTGGCGTAAAATAAACTGTGTAACATTGCATCTTGTTGGATGTATATTAGAATATTATTACGATGCACGTACCCATGAACGTTAAAAGTCTAGGCACTCTCTCACATTCTGTTTTAGCAACATTTATTCACATTGTCCTGTTGTCATCATTCACAGTCAGCATTCAGCTCTGTTGGATGGGTGGCCAAGCTCTCTTTATGGCTAGTTTCTACCAATGGAAACTGACACTCTTTGGTTTAGTCATACAGGTAACAGTTTCACACAACTATAGCAAGGTAACCTGTGAACATACAATGGTGTGATACATATCAATTGTTAGTTAATTACAAACAAACTTTGAGAATTTTCTAAGCAGTTGATTAAAACCATATCACTGCAGGCTTACAGGTTACTTCATTATAAACATGTGAAAATTTTACCTTCTTTTTTAATTATTCTGTATATTACAGTTGACTTGTATTACACTTATGTTAGTGCTTGATGATGGAAATAGTAGTGATTTCTGAAATATTAGGAGATTTATTTCATATTTACACAGTTGATAGCTCACGGAGACTTGATGGCATATTCACATTGTGTCACAATTCTTCTGACAACTATTCTTGTTCTATAAATTTTACAAGTTCTATATGAGAATAGAGAGAAGCAGCTCATTAACCATAATTCTCATGCATCAGAAAGAAGGAATTAACCTATAACCTTAGTTTATCCCCAGAACTCCAGCTTGGTTAAATTGTAGTTCACTTCACTGCACTGTATCAACTGTGCAAACTATTTACTCTATAATAAGTCCGAGGATGAGCATGTACAGTGAATTATAAATGGAGAAGGGGGAGAGGGCATGAATTCAAGATATTGTCCCGGAATTTATTTGGATGAGACTTCTCAGTCCAAAATTTGGTGCTTGGGCCAAGATTTGAATTGGGCTTCTGTAAAATATTCCTACATGTCACATACATTACCAATGGGCCAACTTTCTGGAGGTGACGGTAGGACTTTCACTTCCATTGACATACAGTTACCCTGGATTCTGATATGATCAGTGATACAGAATTTTTAATATGTATTTGTAAACAAGATAAATATTTAGCCAATGGATAATTTCAGATGTGCTTTATATGAAAGTGCCTGAACATAAAATACTGTTGTTAAGAACATTAGTTTAATAATTCATTTGCTGCTTGAATCAAATGAAAAATTAACAGTGAAACCTTATCCATTCAACTGTACCAGAATAAAGGTGAAACAAATAATGGATTTTGTAACATACATCTTAACAGATTACCATCTTCTGGATGTGACATCTTGTAATTGGGTAGTCACCTGAATATCTTGCAAGTTTATACCAGACTTCCATGCGTTACATTCTGGAAGAGGTGACTGTAGTCACCACCATGACAGCCTCTGATCTTGCATGTCACATGCCACATATTTCTATAGCATATGTTTAATTAGTGCCTTTTTGCTCTGTTTAATAAAGAAAGTGTACCAATATAAACATACAACATGTACACACATTCATCTGTAATAAAGAACATGCTGGAGTGCATACAAGAATGTGAAAATTAATGTCATGTTTGATGACCAAGCGAAAAAGTGAAGTTATATGCAACGCAGTAGCACATAGTGTGAATGAGTTATGTGTTTAAATTCTCTCTAACACATGTAACATTGTGTTATTTGAGTAACATGTAAAGCAAATGATGTATTGAAAGCATCATGTAAAAGTACATAAAACCAAAAAGAAGAAACTTTGTTTTAAAAGTAGTTTATTCAACATTGCTCTGATATATTGTTGAGTAGTAGCATAATAAACTGGTATTATTCCATATTGTGTATGGGTGAGTGTGTACATTGTTTATTATGACACTAAAGCAGTAAGTTTATGATAAGTTTTATGAGTAGTTCAAGCTCACTGTGTGGCATTTAAGCTCATTTTGCAAAGTATTTATATGTGAAGATATAAATATGGTGATATTTTAAGTCATGCATGGAAACTATCAGTTTTTACAGTCAAGAATAAAGACAGGAAGACTTTCTTACTGCAGATGTCATTGATGTTAGAGTGAAATTTGCCAGTTCCATAATGAATGGTGAAGTCCTTAATTCTTGATTATAAAAATTAATAAAATGTTAAATTGTTATTTAGGAATGTTTCATAATTGGATTTAGAAATAGTTAAAATTGTTGGAACACTGTGAGATTAACCCCTATTGCAGTTTTAAACATAATAGCAGACTATTTCTACTTAAGTTTGAGGACTTTGTTGTTGCTCATATGATTAAAAGTGTAAGCAGAGCCCTTAAACTGGGCCAACTAGAGATCTTTATTGTAATCCAAGAGGAGATTTTATTTAGAAAGGAAAGTTTCTTGGAGAACCAAGATGAAATGCTTTGAGAATGGTTACATTTGTATCTAGTCAAAAAAAAAGCCACTATGTTTTGAATGTTGTGATTATGTTTAATATGACATGGAAAGTAAATGTGTGTTTATTTGAACATTATGTTTTGTCAGCATTATCCAATGATATGCAATATTATATTTGTTTATCATTATCAAAATCATCATCGCTGTTGCTATTGCCACCGCCACTGTCACCACCACCACCACTACTCCACCCCATTCCCACGACCACCAATATTATTATTATTTGTTCTGTTATGTACTGTGTCATGTACTTCTTAGCATGCAAACAACATATTCTGTTTTCCCTTTCCATTGAGCATTAGGCATATGGAAATTGGCCACGTTGAATTTTTAACATATAAGTAAATTACAGAAACTAGTGATATTGCCTTCCGTTACATGGAGTGTTGAAACAGATCATATAAACTTATGACATATGTATAGAGTGCAGAATGTGGTAATATTTTGGTAGCTCAGTCAGTGTAGAAAACAGCATCTGGCTTGACTACTAATATTCAATTCACAACAGGGTCAGGCATTTTTAATTTGCTGCCATATCCTGACCCATTCTAAATCACACACACACAGAGCTAGGAATCCATTGGGTTCTCACGACTACTTCCCTAGATGTGAGCTGTGTTTAGAGTGTGTGGTTACCCCTCCATCACACCGCATGTCTTTTACAGTATAACAATTAAGCATAAGGGTACATTTTACTTTAACTGCATGACAAACACAGTCAAATACTTAAATCTTGGTTGCAGCTTTCCATCAGTACAGAGCTTTGACTCATATTGCATAGAACCTTCTTCAGAGTAAAATTATTGACTTACACTTTTAAATTAATGGTACCAGTCTTACTATCATGTGTTACATACAAGTACTGTTCACAGTTATCACTACTGTTAAAGATATATTATGGCATGCAATCCAAACAACAATGGAAATGACAGCAAATATTCATATTTAGCTTGAATTTCCAACAATCCTATACACTGGTTTTAAACCATACTGTTTCTTGGTCCATAGTTGTCCTTGGCATTAAAAAGATTTCACATATACTCTGTCATTATACGTATGTAATAGGCCTACTATAAGTTATTATCCTAAACTGTTCGTTTACAATCTTCTAAAGGATGAAAATACATTCATCTCTCTTTTATCATATTGTTCTTGATGTTGTTCATGTCTAGGGTTCACATACATAAGTATCAAAGTACTTTGATATGGTGCAGTATTTGTATAATTGCCATGCATAGGCCTAATGACAGCTCATATGTCTGGAGTGTTTTCAAACTTATCCTAAATCTTCACCCACTTTGTCTGCCAATTTGTAAATGCAGACCATCATGATTAAAGCCTTGGTTAAACCAAAATCTTGTTTTGTAAAATTTATTATGAACTTTTAATATTGTATTTGTTCCTAATTATTTAGTGATATAATTTAGTGTGCAGAATGTTCAAAGTACAAAGTTACTGGACTCAAAATGATGGTGAAAATAATCTGCTGAAGTTAATTTAATAAGTGGAACATTGACCATGTTTTAAATCCATGGGACATACATTATTGACCCTGGATGGCTCAATGAAGATTTATAAAAGAAATATTAGAGCCTAATAACTGTTATAATTTTGTTGTGTTTAATATTATCTAATTTTAATTAATGTCATTTATTTATCATAATCATAATCATTCTTATAGTTACAATGTTGACAATAGAAACTGATAAATCTGATGTAAACAATTAAAATGAATTAAAGACAGCATGAAATGTTTGAATTTAGAAAACATACTTTTCACCTGTTTGTATACAGCTGATGGATAGTCCTTTCTTACAGTCCCACATACCACATCTATGCAATGAAAAGTCAAACACATTTTATACATTCCAGAGGCATAATTGTTTGTCATGCCACATACTTTCCAAAGAACAAAACATAAAGCTTTATGTGTGCATACATGTACACATATTTTTTTTAATATTCATGGATCCGTGCATCATAGTATAACTCAGTATAAATAACCAACAAGATGCAACTTGGTAACAGAATTTATTATTCCACTTGTTCATTAAAAGCTCAACGTGTTTCGAGCGGCATGTCGCTCATCATCAAGAGCTCCAACTGTATTTGCAGCCTCTGGTTTACATACGTTTGTGGTGACTTGACTACGGGCGGTCACCACACACGTATGTAAACCAGAGGTTGCAAATACAGTTGGAGCTTCTTATGATGAATGACATGCCGCTCAAAACATGTTGAGCTTTTAATAAACAAGTGGAATAATAAATTCCGTTACCAAGTTGCATCTTGTTGGTTATTTATACTGATGTATACATATATTGTGTTCGGCTCTGGCAGCATCATTCTACTCATTTTGTTGGCAGTGATTTTTCTGATGAAAATGTGGAAGGAATTGTGCTCCTTTGTCTCAAAGTAAATTTAGTTTCTACAGGCTCCTCAGCATGGGAAATCTTGTCATTATACTCAATCTTTTGACCTTCAAACTCTATAAATATCACAAATAGGACGTATGTTAATACAATATCGTTTAATCATGTTTTTCAGGTTCTGACTTTCTCCTTAGGACAATCTGTATTTCCTGTAATTTACTATGGTAATGACCAGAGTAGCTTCAAAAAGGCCTCCATATAGCTCCCCATCTTTAAGCCATGCATTTAATGCACTCTTATTGACTTCAGGTTTGCTTCTTTAATTATGTAAAAATTACAAATTTGCTATTATGGGTATATCATTTGAGTGGTTACAAGGAATACCTGCGTAACCAGGAGTCATAAGGAAGATGAAGCAAGACTGACACACAAGAGCAGTTTGATCATTGGAGAACATACGTGGCGACAACCAGGCTTGAGCCCAGGGTGGTGCTACTTAATGCACTGCATCCACTTCGGGAGCGACTGCACAAGTCTGGACAATGTGGCTGCCAGCGCAAGAGTAATCCGTGACAGGGGTATATCCGTGAGGTTGGACGGGGTGGGGGAATTTTGCGCCATATTTCGGAGCAAGTGATGGTGATGGCACGCAAAAGCACAGGCAAAAACACGGACACAAACGAGAAAAGCTTTCAGACGCAACTGATTACCGCCAAAAATGTGAAGCTAGAGGAAGTGTGTTGCGAAAACGCGGAGAAGAAAGTGAACGGAAATGTGTGTAAAAGTGAACACCTTTAGTGTATCATAAAATGAAGTAAAAAGCAGTCGAAACACAACTAAAGGTATATTAGCCAAGATGGGGTCGGGCTAAGTGAACTACATGTTTCGGCCTTCTATAGCGGTCACCATCAGGTTACAAACACTGCTTATAAGAGGTATATTTGTGTACCTCTTATAAGCAGTGTTTGTAACCTGATGATGGCCGCTATAGAAGGCCGAAACACGTAGTTCACTTAGCCCGACCCCATCTTGGCTAATATACCTTTAGTTGTGTTTCGACTGCTTTTTACTTCATTTTATGATATTTATATCACACAACGGGGATGTCGCACCTCAAACCTGAAGTGTAACCCAGCCGCCTCGACTGCAGCGCCGCGCGTGTAGGTTACCGGTACTCGTGTTTGTTGGCGGCAGCCATGGTGTCCAACCATGTGCAGCGTATCCGACAAAAACATGACCCTGCTTCATCGTCAAGCTGTCCCATAGAATTCATTGGCATGTTACATTATAACGGCCTAACCTGTCAGCGATCTCTAAAATGTTACTACATTGGTCTTCTGTGAGGATTTTACAAACTTTGTTTACTTTGTAATCTGTGTGGCCTGTGAATGGACAACCTGAACACTCAAATCTCAAATGATCTGTGCCTCCGAACATCGTGGATGCGCTGTCACGGATGACTGCGCCTCTCGCCACCATATTTGGGTCCGCTAATCAGCAGTCGTTCCCTTAAAGGTTTTAACCGGCGAGGCCACGTGCTACATTGTGTGCTTTTCGGTGCTAAATGAGCTAAATTGTATTGTGAACCTGAACCATTTTAGTGTGTATTTAATCTTCTGTGCATATTTGTGTTGTGTTTGCATTGCGCGATAGTGAAGTGTTATGCAAAGTGTTACGCATGTATTTTGATAGTCGTATTCTGGTGTTGGATAAGAATTCACGACTGTGAATCAGTCAGTACTGCCCATTCCTAGTCAGCTGTGCTTCTTACCTGGATAAATACATATTTATATTTGTATACTTTTACGGTCATCAAATGTAGGAAAAAGTATGCCATTCTGATATTACAAGATGCCATGTATAGCAATGTCTCTGAGGTGGAAATTTTGTAATACTTGACACTAGGTTTAGTAGAGCTGCTGATGTTTGTTGCATGGTGTAATACACCAGTGTTCAGAGGTACCATATTCCTTATGAACATTTTGACACACAGGAACAAGTTTCAGAAAAGGGATAATGAACGTACGGTGCAGCTGTAACTGTTCTTAGTGGCATGATGCTGGAGAGTTGGAGTAAACAGCTGTAACGTATTTCCTTAGCTATATGAGGACTATACATGCCCTAGTAATGTTCCTGCTAGTTGGGGAATATGAGTTTTGTTGAATATTATTTGTCAAAACATGATACAAACATAATTTGGCAGTTACTAACATTCAAAACAGAAACAATCATATTGTAGGTAGGATGAGTAACTCACTGTTTAGTCTCTGTCTGCACAGTTATGTACTGTCTAGTTCCGGTAAATTGGAACTTGTTGGGTGAGGAAGTAATGAAAGGAACAAGCAACAGGGAGGATCAGCGTATGAGGCTGGTACCCATTTTGTGGCACTAGATGTCAGTGAAAAATATGTCCCAAATACAATGGCCACTAGAACATCTGGAGATTTCTGTAGCATT
>Ga0268261_10002650_pt1 | contig 12887 bp, 6 predicted proteins | sample TergutNc150P1_FD_190353 | JGI IMG/M metagenome (GOLD analysis project Ga0268261, IMG submission 190353) | Nasutitermes corniger P1 segment gut microbial community from laboratory colony in Florida, USA - Nc150 P1 (SPAdes) (version 2) | ecosystem: Host-associated > Arthropoda: Insects > Digestive... | reverse complement strand
GGGGGGGGGGGGGGGGGGGGGCACTGGGTCATAGTAGTGAGCTCTGCTGGTGATAGCACTGCAAATGTGTGTGGAGCTGCACCTCCATTATGCACGTGTTGTCATGGCATGTACTTAATTAGTGCAGAAACAACGTTTGCATTTCCTTCTGCTTGTTATAGTGGCGCTTATCTCTTTGCAGTTGCTTCAGTCCCAACAATTGATTTGGGGGTCCCAAACACAGAGCATGGGCACTGTGGAAAAACAATGGCCATCTTGAAGCATATTGCTTTGATTGCTCCATCCATACCAGATATTAGATGGGTTGTAGTAGCAGATGATGACACCATTCTGAGGTAGCTGCATGAACATCATGTAATTTCTCTTCCTGTAATGTACTTATGATGTAAACATATCACAAATATGGGACAGAAATATGCTGTAGTGCAAGGAAACAAATGTGACCAGACCAGGGTGACTCTGTTCGTAGCTTTTGACATCATTTCATATCATGTGCTTTTGACTTAAGTGAATTCGACTACATGTGCTCACAAAAAATATTAAAAAAGTTTAAATAGCATGGGTGATTCCATGTGCCATGCTGCTCAGTGAGCATAAGCCTGGAGTGAGAGTGCAATGCTGGTGCCTGATTGCCTAAGGTCTCACATGTGTCTGCCAGTGTGTATTGTCTATGGCGTATACAAAATGCAGTCATTAAATAAAATTATACATTATTTAACTGTTGTAGTATGAACTATTTATACACATATATTACAAGGTATCTATACAAAACCATGTATTTTTTGGGTGATTTAAAGGATTTTGAAGGGCAGTTCTCACTCTACATGATTTTTTATTTATGTGCCATCTTTGGAATGTAACCCCAGCACAAGGTATGAGTCCACTCTTATGGTAAATTGGGAACTACCCATTATATTCTATGCATACACCCAAAAATTCCTTAACAACATCACCATGGCAATGATTATAGTGATCAGTCATGCTTAACACATAGTCAACTGTGAACTGCCATCTTATATACAATAATTGCCATTGTTGGCAGCAACAATCCCTTTCATATGAAGATAGTGTTTTGGGGTAGGAATGTAATGCTATGACCGTAATTTGTGCTAGCCTGTTGGTATCATGTCCCAGAAGCAATAGACTTTACAGTCATCATCATTTTGAATCTTTACTGCTTACAGTGTTGCAAGGCTTCAGCAGCTACTGAGCTGCTTTCAGTCAAGCAAGCCATTTGCTATTGGTGAGAGGTATGGTTACAACGTGCAGCGTTCATCTCAAGGCTACAATTACATAACTGGCGGTGGAGGAATGGTATTCTCCATTGCTTCTGTGCTTCAGATAACAACCTCAGGCTTCTGCAAGTGTCCATCAGATTCAGCTCCAGATGACATGTTCCTCGGAATTTGTTTAGCCAGGCTGGGTATACCCGTAACACATTCACCTCTTTTTCATCAGGTATATTATGTTGTTGCTGTTGTATTTTGATGCTTCCCGATGTGGTATGTGTTGACCTTTCTGGCCTCTGCCCACCCACACAAGGGTGTAGAATCTACTTCAAAGGTGGAAGAACTTAGAACAGATTAGATTCTGTTATCTCAAGTGATAAGGTTATCATGAGAATGATACCAGAGGGGACCAGCAGCATAACATGGACTTTGAGCTGTGGGATCAGGGTCCCATATTCTTTACTTTCCCAAAGTTTTATCTTTGGTGTAGATGCAGATTTCAATCTGTAAGCAAAAAAATCTTCACACACATCTCACCAGGGTTTGAACTCAGAACCATCTGAATGAGAGGCCATGTCTTATTTTGAGATCATTACATCCCCATTCACATATACTGGGTTTTGTTGGGGAAACCTGAGGGAAAGAGACCACTTGGGAGACCCAGGCATAGATGGGAGGATAATATTAAGATGGATCTTCAGGAAGTGGGATGTGGAGGTATGGACTGAATTGAGCTGGCTCAGGATAGGGACAGGTGGCGGGCACTTGTGAATGCCGTAATGAACCTTCAGGTTCCATAAAATACAGGGAATTTCTTGACTTGCTGAAAACCGGTTAGCTTCTCAAGAAGGACTCTGCTCCATGGAGTAAGTAAGTATGGCCCCATTCAATGAGGAAATCTATGTAGAGATGGGATGTGGTGGTGTTTATGGTGATGATAGGATGACTGAATTTGTTTAAGTCAGTCATGGGGGTAAGGGAGGAGGTACTGTTTTGGTTTTGGTGTTTGAAGGGCAAGCAGAATTATATTATTGTGATAATGATTGAATTTTATGAGTTGGGCTCCAAGTAAGGGCAGTAAAGTGTAGTATTCTATGTTACAAGTGTATGAATGCAAATTTGGTATGTAAGAGTGTTGTCAGAGATGGATTGCTGACTGTTTTTCTATGCTTCTGTAAACTAGGCACGTCCATTGGACTATGCTCCAGAATACTTAGACCCACAGCTACCAGTCTCATTCCATAAGCACTGGATGATTGATCCTGTCAGAGTGTATAGCAAATGGTTTTCTGAAGTTGACCAGCAGATGGAAGCAGACTACCTGGCCCAGAAACATGTGGAGCTGTGAAATATTTTCAACAGGAAAATCAACAAGCGATTTATGTATATAGCAGTGTTATATTGTAAAATTGAAAATAAATATTTAATTACAGAATGAGTGTATTTCTCTTTGTTATTACTGTTATGTTGGAAATTAACTTTTAAATTTCATCATGTTCAGTGAATCATTAGTGTTCATTTCACCATTTTCCAGCCGTTCTTTGACAGTACACTATCAGTATGGTAAAATTGGAATGTGAATGTTACTGCCAGAATTAATTGCATCAGTGATTTTTTGATAGTCATTCCTGACAAATCTCAACGTTCGGCAGTGTATAAATATTCACTATCAGAGCAAACAGTTTTGGTTGAAAGTTATAGACTATTGAAACACATTCTGTGCACACTAAACTTTTTCATAAGTCATGGTTTTTGAGATGATTACACAAAAGAAAGGCTTTGTGAACATATACAAGGGCTGTCCGGAAAGTATCTGTCCATCTTGAATATCTCGAGAACCAGTCAAGTGGCCTTGATATCACTTGGCAGCCAGTCAGAGGAGACCTTACTGTGCATCCTTGAACAGTTACTCTCCCGTGGGGCTAGTCATTTGGCAGATAGACGCCGCTGACTGACCTTATGTACTGTGTGACTGTTGCATTCAAAATGACCAAGCGAGCAGATCAGCTTCATCACGACAATGCGCCTGCCCCTTCTGCAGCTCTCACGCAGGCTTTTCTGGCAAAGCATCATATCACCCAGGTCTGTCAGACTCCTTACAGCACAGATTCAGCTCCCTGCGAATTCTGGCTTTTCCCAAAATTAAAATCTCCGTTGAGAGGGAGGAGATTTGTGAATGCGACGGTCACACAGTACACAAGGTGTAAGGCCTAAATGCATATATGTATGTTATTAATGAATGTGTTGCAACTGCAACTGAAATTTGTGTACTAGACCTCTGTTGTACTGAAACCACGACCTCTGCCACACAGTTGGAGGTGTATCTTCAAGTAGCCACAATATTTTCAGAAAATTACAATATTGTTGGGCAGTCAACCTGCTGGTTAGCATATAGGGACTCATGATAATACCAGCCTGAATGTTGATGAAGTGGACTACATACTGACATTTGCAGATCATATCAGGATTATCTAGGCCAGACATGTCTGCTGTGGACATTGAACACACCCTCACATGAAAACATTTCACACGACCACAGATTGACATGTAGTAAGAGCTCATTTGCAGTGTGATTTGCAAAACTGTATCCATAGAGGATGACCATCTGCAAACAGATGTACCCTGTGTCAGTACTGGTATGATGCAGCAGATCCCTCAATTGGTATAGTTTGGTTCTTGTGCAAAACTGCGTAAGTTCCACACTTCTGGTTGCACAACTGCAATGTGGCATCTCTATTAGCTAGTGTCTGTGGGCAACCTGCATGCACAAATGCCAGGTGTTGCACTTCATGTCTCAATGGGTATGTTGCTCCAGTTGTTTCAACACATTAGCCTTTGGATGATGAATGTGACAACATAGCACATACTCTGATGCACCAATTCCAGCTCAACTGTTACAGGCACTAAAGGTTCAGAGCATGTCACAGTATTATTTGTTTGTGTATTCCATGATTATTCATTCACAGCTGAACCTTACAGTGCAGTGTGTGCCTTGAGTACATGTAACATTGCGCCTTATCATCTGAGAAGTGTGCTACTCCATGTGATTGTGACATATATCACAACAACTAAATACCTCAGAGTATACAGTGTATAATATTTATAGCTTTTTTTTTTAAATCAGGAATCACATCATGGGGAGCCTGTGCACAAATCTGATTGTATCCTCTGTGTGCGTGCATACATATGCATCTGTGTGTGTGTGTACATATACGGTTATATGAGATACATTTCATTGATGCATGAAGACATCCGTAAAGGGCACAGGATATGAAACGCCACTGACCATATGGTATGATTATGAGAAACCAGTGGTCAGTCATACAATAATAAAACATATCAGTCTAACAATGAACAACTGATTTATAAATTTCTAAAATCAGCTCACTAAAAAGCTATTCCTACATAAACATCATCAGGCTTCATCTCATATAAGTACTTAATCATTAATGAATTCTTCATGTGAGTAAAAGGATTTGTTAATTAAGGACTTTTTCAAAGTTCATATAAAATGCTTTTTATCAACTACTAATTCTGCAACATATTCAGGTAGCTCTTTAAGATCTTTGTACTCCCTTCCGGTATACTGTAAGTTGATGCAATTGCAGTTTATTTCTTACATTAGTACCATGAACTGTACAGTTAAATGTATAAATTTCCAGGTTATGTGACACAAATTTATTTAAGGATGGTATTTATTGTGAAGGTAATATTATTTTAAATGAGTGAAATAATGGTTTTCAAGATGTTCTAGATTCAGACCCAGATACTATTCTGATTTTCTTTGGTAGATAAAAAGACTCTGTTTACTTTCTGTTTAATTGCCCCAGAATACAATGCTGTACATCATTATTGAGTGAAAGTAGGCAAGGTAAATTGTCTTGAATGTAGTCATACTGTTCAAATGGTACTTGGATCTTACAGCATAACACTGCTCATTTCTGGCAGTATTTATTACATATGATTCTTCCAGTTCATATACAGCCCAAGCAATGTAATGTTTGTAGCTTCTTTCATAGTTTTATTTTGATAAGTAATTTGGAATAGATCATTTTGAAGATGGTATGAGCTAATTTTGACAATATTTGTCTTTTCTGTTTTTAAGGATAACCCAGTAACTGAAAACCATGCACTCATATAAATTTTGCGTAAAGTTTGAGTCGGCCCGCGCGCGCGCGTATACTGGTTTGTATTTACCCACGCACATAAATATTTCAAACTCCTCGTTATTTTGTTCAAATACTACATAACATAGTACCAATATATACAGAACGCTCATAATGTCTAAGGTTTTAAGCCCCAGACCTTCAACTCGCCACCCATACAGGTTACATGAATACGTGTGATTAAACTTCTCTGCCTTTTTAAAATATTGAACTGCAATTAATATTGTCAAAATGGCCTGGTGTGAGCGGAATCGGCTTTATTTGCTCTGCGCAGCACCGCTAAACCCCCAAAAATCACACTTCTGGCGCCATACGACATGGTGGGTTACGCGACTTTAATACGCACTGACACTGGAGAGCAAGTAGTGTATTACGACTTCTGTTCGAAGTCTGGCATGAAGATAAAAGATTTTACCTGTAATTAGATTCCCGAGACCTTGCTAATAGCTTTGTATAACACTTACGTATAGGCTTAAATCGTTGATATTTGCAGGAAATTAAGGTTAGGTATTTATCACGTAAATTTTTGAATTCACAGAATGTGCCGAGTTGACTACCGCGTACTCCACAACGCGTATCGAATACAGATAATTAGGGGCCGAATGTTTTATCTCTTTTAAGTGCAGTAGCCCAAAAGCCGTATTGTAAGCAAAGAAAATGACACCAAACAAACAGCCTTCCAATTACGACTCTGCGAACACTATCAACAATGTGCTATAATATAGTCGCGTCCGTTTCCTTTTTGTTACGTGTGTGGCGCTGCGAGCGTTCATCACTTTACTTCCGAGCATCTGTTTGGTTGAAGGGTGGGGGGGTGAGTGCTGGTGCTGGCGGTGTATTCAGCAAGGTATGTAAACTCATACTCCTGAACAGCCCACCACACACCCCTAAACAGGACTTGAATTACATATGCAGCCACATTTTACCAACAATCAGATTTTACCATAACGACCTACTGCTGTATTTAATTTTATTATATTAATAATTTGTAACTTTAGCTAACACAACCTATAAGCTCCCTGAAGATGGTGCGAGGGCACTGAAACATGTCGGAGCAATTATAATATAATTGTATACTAATTATATGTGCATTTGTTGGTGTAATAATAAATATCTGTATTAGTTTATACTGCAATGTGTTTCTCTCAGCTGTAACTTTTTTCATCACATATTTCATTATGAGATTGAATAGCACTGGTGCCAGGCTATCTCCCTGTTTCAGATCATCTTTAATTCCGTGGAGTTCGACGTGTGTGTTTGGACTTGAACTTTTGCTACCATGTTGTCCATTGTCGCTTTTACCAGCCTTATCAGTTTATTGGGAATTTGGATATGTTGCAATACCTCATACATTTTTCCACTTCTAACACTGTCATAGGCTTGTCTGAAGTGTGTGAAGGCTAGATAGACACTTATGTTGTATTCCCGACAATTCTGTAGTATTTGTTTTGCTGTGGAAATCTGATCAGTTGTTGATCATCCTTGCCTGAATCCTGCGTAGTATTCTTTTTCTATGTAAGGTTCTAGTTTATTTTTCGGAATGGTGGTGCAAGTTCTGTAAGCTGTACATAGTAACAACATGCCTTTGTAGTTCTGCAGTTTGATTTGTCCCCCTGCTTATGGATTGGGCACATAATATTTAGTTTCCTCGTGCAATCTTTCTTTCTCTCATATTATGCCCACTAAGTTGTGGGTTTTATTTATTACTTCTTCTCTTCGTGCTTGAGGAGTTCCACTGGTATGCTGTCTATGCCCAGTGCTTTATTATTGTTTAACTTCTGTATGGCCAACTGGGTTTCTTGCTTTGTAGGTGAGTGTATTCCCCATTCCCCACTCTTTGTGTTTGGTTCTGTTCTATGTCCAGTGCTGTTGTTATATTTTTATGCTAATTTTTGTTTACTATCTCATCAAAGTGCTCCTTCCATCTCCCTTAATCTGTTCCTTGTCACCAGTTGTGTTCCCTTTTGTGTCTTTATGAGGTTTGTATCTTCCTTTTATCTTCTTTTACCATTCTGTATGCTTGTCTGGGGTTGGTTTCTTAAATTCCTTTTCTTTTGCAGTTAATTGTTGGTTGATAACCTCTCTCTTTTTCTTCCTGCATGCTGTGTGCACCCAGTTCCTTTTCTCATATTCTGCTTATTTGCTTTTGTCGATCTAGCTACACATGTCTGGTATTCCCTATGCTTTTGCTCCATTAATTATCTGCACTCTTCATCAAACCATTCCTTTTTATCCTTCTTCCTGTCCTCATATCCCAGTATATCAATCGCTGTGCTTTTCATATCTGTTTTTTTTTTTTTTGCCATTTTATTTCTAGATCTGTGTTTACTTCTTTTTCTACTTTTTCTTATGTGCAGGTCTTATTTAACTTCATTCTACATTCATTCCTGACGTTGCCCTTTTGTAGCTGTTCCAGATTGATTTTTTGCCATTCCTCTTGAAATGTGCTTCTTTGTTTGTACCCTCGATTTATACATGTCCTTCACTAAGTAATGGTCTGAATCATAATTGGCTCCTCTATATGTCCTTACATTAGCGATGCTTGTGGCCTGTCTCCTATCACTTAATATATAATCAATATGGATTATTGTTTGTCCATCTGGGGATATACAGGTGGCCTTGTGCATATCTTTTCATGGGAACTTGGTTGATATAATCACCATATTCTTCCCCTGGGCAAAATCTGTTAATAGTATCCTGTTCTCATTAGATGTTTTATGCAGACTGTGTTTCCCTATAATTGTGTAATATTCTCTTTCTTGACTGATTTTGGCATTTGTGTCCTCCAGGATGATTTTGACATCCTCGTTTGGAGCCATATAGTGTCATCTAACTGAGCACTAAAGTCCTCCTTTTCCTTCTTGCCTATATCCTCCATCAGTGCGTGTATGTTTGTAGAAGTTATATTTCTAATTTTGTTTTCATTCTTCAGGTACACATCCTCTCATTGATTGGTTGGAAGCCCAGAATGTTTTCTGTACGTCTATTGTCTACTATAAAAGCTACTCCAAACTCCCTTCTGCCTGTGTTTTTCCTGGTCTGTAGCAGTGTATGAGTTTTGAAGTCGATTATTGCTGCCCCTTGCCATCTGGTCTCCTGTATGGATGTTGTACTGTTTTATTTGTGGTATTAATTCTATTATCGATCCTGGTCTTAGCATTGTTCTAACATTCCATGTTCCAAATCCAAATTCTTTAGCCAGAGTTTTCATAGCCATTTGATTCCAATTCCAAAGCTTTGGTTGAAGTTTCATAACACTTATGTTGTGTGGGATAGAGTTGTTAGCTGCTTGCCCACCCCACAACCCAGAGGACCAGGGTACCCCTTTTTGTCTGGGTCATCACCATTAACATTTCTGGCATGGGAGGCCCTACCAGTAGCAACACTTTCCCCCAGCATAGCTCTAAGCATCATTTGACCACACAAGCCCCATTACTGCATCAAAGTAGGCATACCTTCAGGGGGAAATTTGATCTAAACTCAGTAAATTGTCATTTTATTAACAATGCTTTGCTTTCACAACTGTTGTTTGTTTGTCGTTTCTAGGATGTAAGATAACATGCTTATCATCCTTGCATCTTGCTTAAAATGTGGGAAAGGTCATGGATAAAGAGGCCTTGTGGATAGATCCATTAAAGACTCTCTTCTCCAGGGAATGAGAGAGAAATCTTCCAACAGAATTTTACATTTTAATGTTAATGTTTAGTGCTTATTGAGTTTCAGGTAACTGTTCATTATTATGAACTAAGGTATTGCCTACAAGCATGGTCAGACATAACGTTGGAGTAGATTCCTTAAATATAAAAAGTAAATGAAAGATACATAAATATGTGCATCTGAATTATATTCTACCACTCAGGCTTAAATATTTCAGTTACAGTACATAGATTGCACATTACTGTTTGCAGCATGTAGCATGTAAATTTTTTGTTCCAAAATGCTATCTAACAAAGCCACATGTGTATAGTTGGAAGATAGCGTTGCTTGTAGAAGATTATAGTAGAGATTTTCAAGGCTGCTTGTCTTACGCAACTGTGCAAACAAAAGGAGTTTTATCTCCTGTTTATAAACGAAATATCACCATGACAGTTGCAATTTTGTGCAAGTTCATCACCATTTTTTTTCATATGGGAACCAGATGTGGAAGCTAGTAATTATACAAAATTTAGTTTTTGCATAACATGTGAATGGTGTGATGTGGTCTGTCAGACTGCTTGAATTTCCTGCTTGCCATGAACATCCTCCTCATGTTTAATTGAGTCATCCAACTGCTTACCTTTCAGTCTTTGTGTGGGCTGAGTTAGTGAGTAATGTGACTTCATAGAAGCTTGTTATATGTGACGTACTCTGCAAAGAAATCTTTCAGCAGTCTAGTAGAACTTACTGTATTAGTTACACGATTATATTTATGTTCAGCTCGGTTTTATATCATCATTTTTATGTAAATATATTGCTCTATTTTTAGTGGCATGAAATTAAATTACTGCTTTACACAACCTGTAACCTCAGTTATAAGGAATTTTATTGTCTGACTTTGGATTGGTGACAAGTGGATGACTGTGATTTAAATTCTGCATGATGATACTGGATGACAGTGGGTGCTAGTGATGAGGTCCCACACTACATTTTGGAAAATGAACATGGTTTGTAATTGGAATGATGTGCTAGTGATAATTAAAGCAATCTAAAATTGGCAGCTGGCAGAAATAAAAACTCTTCAAAACCAAAGAATGTCTTCACTGCAGTTACACAGTCTGAAGATTATTATATACTACATTCAAAATAATTTCTGGTGGAGGTAACTCCCTCTACCTTAAAATGTATACATAGTACCTTCATAAGTTTACATCTTCTTGGTTTGCATGTCTCAAATAAGGCTGTTGGAGAAATCCTGAAGTTTCTGGTGTTTGAAACCTGTTGTTTACTGACAGCATGCTGCTGGAGATTGTTCTCTGGTAAAATAAGGAAGTTTGCAAAATCAGATCTCAATACACTAGCAAAGATATTTCACATATTCAGAAAGCATATCTAGTTGTGTTTTATGATCCCTAATAGTTACCTCTATTTTCAAGTCTGGTCTTGAAAGTATAGTAAGCTTGTTTGCAACTAATGGACCTGACCAAGACAAAACTGTTTGTTTATTTTGGCTATATGTTTGCGATTGGACAGCAGCAATGTCATGCACAAAAGAAGAGATGATGCCTGTGCAGTTATTTCTGAAATATTGAGTGTACTAAAAGATATTTTTACCTGCTGCAACACTGTCCATTGATGAAGTGTTTGTTGCTTGTAAAGGTCACCGTAGTTGAAAGTTTGCATGCCCAAGTGAACATCTGGGTTAATTTGATTTGAAGGTTTTATGCCCCACTGATCGAAGAAGCAGCCGTCTACTTTATGGCTGCATGGGCAGCAGAACAGAATCAGACAGGCAAACCCAGCCCACTGAAGAAAAAAAGCTCATTGTTACGTCTCAGGCTGTGATGAATTTCATGAGACCAGTCCATGTGGGATTTATGGTGGACAAGGTGGGACTAGGACGGGGTTTTCTCTAAGTACTTTGATTTTTCCTTGACAGCATCATTCCACCAATCCTTTGTACAGACTCATTCACCTGTCACTGGCACTATATTCTATTAGCAACTTGCAGGATTGTTAAATAGCACATTTAAGAAGATGTTTATGGCAGCCTATATCAAAGACCAGCCAGCATGTCATGGCTGACAATTGCTTTAGCTTATTACACTTTGTACTGTTAAAGAACATCAGAAAACAGGTATTTCTTACTCTGGAAACCCAAAGAAAAACAAACTAGAAATTCCTTTGAAATATCCACCTTCTGCATCTTCAGAAGTAAACTATTCAGAATATGGATTTAGTGAAGACATTATGCAGTTGTCATGCAATACCAAAAATCCAAGGCAGTGTGTGATATCATCACTGCATCATTGTATTGGAGATGATCCTGAAACTGGAAGACTAGAAATTGTAAATTTTTATAACCTCACAAAATATGGTGTTTACAGCATAGAAGTGTCCCGATGCACAAGGAAATGGCTCAAGGCAATATTTTGTACGGTATGAGATGTCAGCACTGCAGACACATTAGGCATGAAACATATAGGAGAGTAACTCGTGGGATATCTAATATAGGGAAGGTTTTTGAACACACATGTGTACCTAAAAAATTAAGATTTCTGATCAGAAGAGCACTTGGAACTGATAAAGAAGCAACATCTGTTACTGACTTCCCATCTGATGACCCACAAAATGTGCTCTACCTGTCCCCCAAATTAAAAGGGAAGACAGAATATCCCTGCATCACTTTGCAGCATCCAATTTACTTGAATCCTACTAAGAAATTCTGAAAAGACTCTTATGGAATGAATGATTTTGTAATTTAAATTACTTTTTTATAATCATTGAGTGTAAATAATTTGTAATGTTAGAATTTTTCACAGTCATTTTAAAGAAGGCACAAGTCTTGTGGGATATGACACCATGTTGACCTATAATTATGGACATTTCAAAGGAATTGCTGTTTAATCTTCTGGGTCTGTGGACTGCTTAACTCCTGCAGATGGATGCAGTAAGCCACTCTGCAATGTCAATAACTGTTTACCAACTGGCACAGCATCGTGTCTCAGACAACCTGATCCTCCTGAATAATAAATTTGCTGAATGATTTCCAAACACACATACTCACATGCATGCACCTGATATATATATATATATATATATATATATATATATTTGGCAAACAATTCTTTTATATCAGAACCTGCAAGCACTCTGGCAGACTACATTATGTGAGTTTTGGGCAACAGGCATTTAAGTGTTAACTATAGTGTGGTGTTCTCACATGCTTAATTTGATGTGTTTGGATTGCCTTCTCATAGGTATTGTACTCCTAAAAAGGTGTGTATGAGTAACAAATTTCAAAGATGGATGCTGGCATCAAGAGGAGAGAGATTCCTCATCCCAGGGCCTGTGCAAATCCACTGTCAGCCATCACATTCTAGTAAGTTAAATTTGTAATATTGTGGTATTTGCTGAATGAAGGGTATTATTATAATAATAGTTTTATTATTTCTGTTGCATTATTTATTTGCATGAATATTCATCTTGGCACTCTCATAGCCAGTTGTTATTATTAATCTTAATATTTAGGAAACTGTCTTTAATTCATCCCTGTTTTACCTTGCCTGCCATACTGAAGAATGGACAGTTTTATGGTCTGTACGTCTGCTGCTGCCTCCCTAATAATTTTTAATTGTGGTAGGAGATTGCAGTGTGGTGCTGTGTGCATCTTGTATTTCTATCATCATCATCATCATGTTCGAAAAGGGGGTTTAGGCGTGTTGCCTGTTCCTTAACCCTTTAAAACCCGAATTAAATCCCATCTGCTATTTGCTGGCATTATTAGGAGCTCACCATTTTCTCCACGTTAGCAGGATAAGGGTTAAATTATTAACCTTTAGGCTACTAATGTCAT
>Ga0268261_10002649_pt1 | contig 12887 bp, 9 predicted proteins | sample TergutNc150P1_FD_190353 | JGI IMG/M metagenome (GOLD analysis project Ga0268261, IMG submission 190353) | Nasutitermes corniger P1 segment gut microbial community from laboratory colony in Florida, USA - Nc150 P1 (SPAdes) (version 2) | ecosystem: Host-associated > Arthropoda: Insects > Digestive... | reverse complement strand
CGTCGTCGTCGTCGTCGTCGTCGTCGTCGTCGTCGTCGTCGTCGTCGTCGTCGTCGTCGTCGTCGTTATTATTATTATTATTATTATTAGTTTACTCTGCATTATTCCTGATCCTTTCTGCTGTGTAATAACTTCATTGATATGACTAACTTCATCTTGTTTTATCATCCTTGAAAAGTTGGTGGTCATTAAGTTGGCGAAAAAATTTCTTAGTTTTGTGGAACCCAGAGTTTAATCATCATATTTACCAAAGCCTCTTGGTGGAGCAAGTGCTGACTCAGTTGAATGTAGACCTGTATGTCAAATACTGTTTATCTGATTCCATTGTAATGTGGTACTCCCATCTGTTTTTGTGTTTCCCAAGTGGGCTCTGTGCTTAAATTTTTCCAACCAAAATTTTATGTGCATTTCTCATGTCCGCTTTGCAGGCTACTTATTGTGGCCATTTAATCATAGTTGATGTAATTACCATTTTAAAGAAGCCAACTTGTAGAGCTGCAAGTAGGTAATTTTGTCCTGATTTGCTGGAATATTGGTAAATAACACATAAATCAACAACACTGTAATTTAGTGCTTTGTAAATCTGTATTTTTTTTCCCCCCCCCAGGGAACTCCTAGGATCCAGCTCAGTACGTCAAGGCCTCATTGGTTGTTTCCGTGGGCTGGTTGTGAATGGTGAGATCTTGGACATCTACTCATACATGAGTGTCCACTTATCAGAGATAATCAAGGACTGCAAGCCATCATGTGACCCCAACCCATGCAAGAATGAGGCCAAGTGCAAGGAGCTCTGGAGTACATTCCAATGCATGTGCAAGAATCCATGGGCTCATGTTGGCACCTACTGTGAGACCAGTACGTTTTTGCTCAGGTCATGTTCCCAAGATTCGAAAGAACATGCCGTCTGTTATAAAGGGTGACAGGACAGGTTTTGTATGTGCGTAAACTTGCTTTCCCGTAATGAGAGTATTTATCCGCCAACTGTTGATGTGTTCCATTCTTGTTGGTTTAGTACCAGGTTCATCATTTGAAATGTTTTTCAGTTGAATTTAGAAGGCATACAAAAATGAAAAACCTGACCCTATCAAATACACTGATTTTCCAAATGTGTTTTTTGATGGTTCATCTATACCATTTATTTTGAAGTTCATAAAGATGGCTGTGTGTAGCTCAGTATGCAGTCTACAAACACTGGTTATCTCCCATAATTACAGCTACAGCTCGACTTAACCTTGAGAGAAGAATGTTGGAGATAATTTTTTTCCCCTAATTTATGATAATTTAGACAAATATCAAAGAGGGTCAACCAGAAAATAAGTTTACTTTGAATATAATTTTGTAACTGAAGAGTCTTGGTACATTTCACACGCACCGTGGATCTGGCACTAAACAATTATTACCCATTGCCAGCACTGAAGCAAGATCTTGGCAGCCACAAATTTAAAGATTTGTGAGGTGGGAGTAGTTGTTATATACAGTGATAACAACATAGGGCACAGGCTTTTATCACCAGGAATAGAAATTTTTGTCTCATGACATGACAGTGGCCTCATTTGCAGTGGATACTTTGTAGAAGAGTAGGGGAATGCAATACAGTTAAATCTTAACTGTTCTTACTAATGCTGAAAATAAAGAAACCAAAATGTATACTTTGTGCGCTTGGTAAACTTATTTTCCGATTGTTACTCGTATCTTTTACGTGTATGTCAAGTAGAATTGTTTACACTGTTGCATTATAAGGGTTATTAATTTTTGTAATAATTTGATCACCTTTTGTGCAAAATGTATGGATGTTTGCATGTTTGTTCTCCCCACTTTTTTCAGTTACTCATGCAGTTGACATACATACTGTTTGGTTTGTCTGCAGATATTAACACTGGGGGACTGACCTTCCTGTCTCGGGATAGTTTCCTCAAGAAGAATTACCTGTCACACACAGTAGACAATGAAAGGCATATCCTGTCAAAAGTTTTGAGCGAGAACATCCTTTTGAACTTGCGTACATATGATTACAATTCGTTGTTGCTGTACGCCAACGATCATCTCAACAACTTCGTTCAACTCCATATTCAGGATGGGAAATACATTGTGTTCCTGTTCAACTCTGATAACAAGATACTCAATATTACTGTTGAGTACCCTGGTAAGCACAGTATGATCAGAGCTATGTTTTTTTCTGAGATTTATGGCTCAGCAGTTTCATTGACTAACTTTTAGCAGGATCCAAAGGAGTACTGCCAGTACCAAACCCAGCCACTGAAAGAACCTTGAACTAGTCACATTTATTCTCCAGGGGTTAGACTCTGAACAGGAATAGGAATTTTCACATGCCACTATGGCTTTTTTGCCCAGCTATTATCCTGTTTGGTAAGTTCATAGGGCTATATACATGGACATGTGGTAGGTGGACCATGAAACTCATGTCACTTTTAGTTTAGTGCCAAGGATCAGAATGTACAGTGCTTTGACTCCATGCTGTCTAGATGCCTGCATGGTATGGTGCATCAGCATAGGGACAAATGTACCTGTACTTTTAATATCCTGTTTCTGATACTTTTGTTGTTAATTACAGGAGTGAATGATGGACAGTCAGTCCAGGTGGCAGTGATAAGAAATGAAAAAGAGACGGTTCTCCATGTCAACGACCGGAATAGTTCTGTACCAGAAACTGTGCTCCTTTTAAGCACTTATTCTAATAAGCCTTGGATTAACCCTGAAAAAGGTGAAACAGTTGCTTTGAATAGCAAATGATTTGGAAATTGTGGTATTTGTGTGGCTATCAATAATGTACAATTTTCATAATACTTCTGTGCTAACATAGCGTTGAATACTGTCCTGTTTCCACTACGTTCCCATCATCATGTTCATACATATCATCATTGTGGCTTATCTTTCTGCAGTAAAGGTAAAGGTAAAGCTATCCCATTACAGGCCTGGACAGGCCCTGAGGGTTCCAGTAGGCTGAGGCTCCCAGATTTGAAGACAATCGGCACATGAAGGTGGTAGGGTTGTCAGCCCTACGCACTGGCCGCCTTTACCCCCAGGAAATATTCCTGGTACTCATTTCTGTTAGAGGCTGAGTCAACTCCAGGGCCATAGTGCGGCCGGAAGGATTATGTCAATGAAAAAATCCAATGACACCATCGGGAATCGAACCCGCGACCTTCCGGCTTGTAGCGCAGTGCCTCAACCAACTGCGCTACTGCGTGCCCCATCTTTCTGCAGTACACATTTTAATTCCTGCGTCTCTCTGCCTTTACCCAATTAACAGCAATTCAACAATGAAAGCAGTAACACATTGACATGAACCCACTGAGGAAGCTGCACAGACCACACCAGCAATGTTTTATTGCAGTGTTTGCCAAAATAATAGGTTTAGTTTCTACATTTATGAGGTACTGACACATTATGCTCCTTTCACTGTGTTGCTGCATATAGCTTGTCACTTTACTGCTTTTATTATAGACAGACTTATTGGCTTTTTCTGCCATTGTATTTACATGTGTGTCTGATTCCTGTTAATGACATTTGAACCAATTTAGGCATGAGCATCATGTTTTTTCCTTGTAATTTTTTATTTCCTACTATAAGTAATACCAGAGTGGTGGTCATCAAAGATATTAGCTGGGTTTTACACTAATGACAGTGTATGGTGATGAAATTTTTTGCGGAAACGGATCTTACAAACGGTATGCTACATTTGTAAAGGTATATTTTTTTGTAATTGAGTGTAAAGTAATGACATTTCAGTCTCCTGAAATCTGTACTTAGTTTTTGGTTTGTTGGTGGTAATTCTGTAAATATAACAGCTAAGCATTTGAAATTTGTACAGGGTAGATCACAAATATACCTGCAGGTTTTATTTTTTTATTTTAACAATTACAAACATGGTGGTGGTGTACTGTAAGGCTGTATACATTAAGTAAATTGTACAGGCAGGTCTTGTTTTACGCCCGGGATACATTCCTAAAAAACATTGCTCAAATCAAACACAAAATTCCTGTTTAACACATTGTATTTCCTGGGGTTAGGAGATTGATAACCGCATCCTATATAGTGTATGACTATACCAGTAGTGGACACATGGATTTGTAGAGTACATATGTACTGAATGTACAGTATATATATGTTTGTATGTAATATATTTATTTATTTATTTATAATGCAGTAAAATTGTAAGAGACTCACATCCTTAGTTTTTTGGTACAGTTCATTCCGATAGGACTGTGGTAGCCTTGCTACACAAACACTTTAGTATCTGAATTCACACTTTTTGGAATTCTGTCAGCATTATCTTGAACTGTACATATGCTACCATGATAGAGTCTAACATTATGGCATATGTTAACAATTTGTTTACCTTTTCTCAAGTTGGTTTATTATGTCTAATTTCTATTCAGTATAGATTGTTGTTTGCTGATTTTTTTACTTGGTTTTTGATAGGTGATATAAATTTACATTTGTCACTCATGTTTGTAAGAAAGCCAGAGCTGCAGGAAAGGAAACTAGACGAGCTGTGTGATTATATCACTAACATGATCAGTCCGTGCATGTGACTGATGGTTGACAGTGATGTCACTCTCTGCTAGCCTGCAACACAAGAGAAGTGCAACTACAGATCAAGTGTGCCAAACTACATTAAACCAAACATTATTATGTATTGCCTATGCCAGATCCCGTTAAGCCGAACACAGTTATGTAAATTCAATAAGTGGTGTAAAATTTCAAGTTGCGTTAAAGCAAAATTGCGCAAAGAAATTGTGTAAAAAGAGACCTGCCTGTAGTTGGAGTTAGTACTTTGGAAATTGTGGGTATACATGGATCACAGACTTGTGTAATTATTGTGTTAATTTATAGCTTATGTTAGCCTCGTGAGATGAAATGAAGTGTTTGAAACACAAGACCCTCTTGTCTCTATAAAATTCAGTGGGATTTAAGATTGCTGAGTTGGTAAAATGAAAACATCTGAGATTTAATGATATATAAATGCACAGTAAGCAGTGTACAGAGAAAATACCTGAATAGTATGTCAGCCTCAGTACGTGTGCTTGTACTGTGCTTTATATGCCACTATTGATATGCACTAACCAAATTGTAGGTCACTGTAGCCATCCTCTGATATGAGTCAGGAGCAAGTAGAGGATGTGGGGTTGGGTGCAGTATGTATTGTAGTATTCTCCAGGAGAGTTAAAACCACTTAAATATGTAAATATGCAAACTGTAGATGTGTAGGATATATAAATTCAAAAGTCTAGAAATTGCTGCAATTCTTCTAGTTATGCCATGAATTTTGCTACTGTTTATTTAGTCCTTTAAAGTATGATTTTTTTTTGCATATGGAATGTGCTGTTGAATATTTTTTGTTGTTTTATGATGTAATGTTGCAGAATTATTTTGTCAAGAACACCAGCATTATTAATTTCTGTGCCTACCCTGTCAATCTTCCATCAAGACTGTTTTTCTCTGAATGTTTGTTAATATCAATAGTGCATTCTATTATGGGTGGTGTTTTTGTTTTTGTAATTTAGAGGTGCTGGCCCCACAGAGACCTCCAGCACCCCCAACTGAGTATTTTCAATTCAACCTAGGAGGTTATGATCCGGATAACCTGATAGCAGGCAACAATTCACCACACCTGCAAGGTTATGTGGGCTGCATGCGGGGCCTTAAGATTGGTGATCACCTGTTTGACCTCAGCTTGCAGGTCACCAATAATTCAAAGACAAAGAAAGGTAAATTTTTCTGTCCATTGTGGACTGTTACTCAATATGGCATGAACACCAGACTGGGAACTATTTTGTGCTCAGAGTCATGTATTAACAAAAAATGTACCATTTAAAGGAAAGACTGTTAAGGTGGATAGGTACAATTAAAAAGCCTTAGCCTTAGCCAATGACCAACTTGATGCACAAATTTTTAACATGTTTATTACAATTCCCTACATGTACATGTTTCGAGCAATATCTTGCTTATCATCAGGAGGTCAAATTGTATTAATACAGCATCTGATATCATCACTGTCAGTAAGTGACAATACCAGATGCTGTATTAATACAGTTTGACCTCCTGATGATGAGCAAGATATTGCTCGAAACATGTACATGTAGGGGATTGTAATAAACATGTTAAAAATTTGTGCATCAAGTTGGTCATTGGCTAAGGTTATACTAAGATGCATGATCAACGAAACATCAAAATTAAAAACCTGTTTAATTTTTGTCAGTGGTACAGTAAGTGTGCAACACATTTCATTAGGGTGTACACCAGGGGAATTTTATTTCTTATTTTTTAAAGGGCAAAAATTTGTTAATACTCAGTCATAAGTACATTGTTTTTATTCACCAAACAAAGTAAAGAAACTTAAACTTAACTCAACTTTTTTAAAATTAACAATGAAACTGTACTTAAAAAATGAGACACAAAGTACCAAATTTTTGCTGTTTTTGAGGCATTAGAGTGTGTCTAGGCACATGCATGGCACATACTGTAATTCTGTATGCACACATATGAATGGGACAACGTGCTTGAATACTGAATTGAAGAAAACGTTATGTGGAGTTAACAGCATTGTCACACTAATATATAGAAATTGAATGTTACTTGAGGAGGAGAGCTTGAATTAAAAAATTCTGAATAGGGACTTTTTTTCTGTATAATTTTATCATAGCAGAAGAACAGAGACCTGTAACCTGAGTGTCTGGCTAATGCCAATATGTGTGGTCTTATCTGATTTCGTCTCTGATTTGCTGACCTGTCCTGGCTGGCTTGATCAACTGACTGAACCACCCTCACCAGTCTACTGATAGATTATTGGTCTGATTAACTGACTTCTCATTGAACTGACCTAGCCCTCAGTAGGTAACAGATATTTACATGAAGCAAATTACATTAATTTATTATTATATTTGCTGTTATACAAATTTTCCAGGCATGATTGCGGGATGCAAAATGAAGTGTGATGAACAGCCGTGTAAAAACCAAGGAATCTGCATAGAGGACTTCCAGAAGCAAGAAGTGACCTGTAACTGTGAGCACACATCTTACTATGGGGAGTTGTGTGATGAAGGTACATCATGACTCTCTTCTTTATGTACTGAGGCTACTTGCATTGGATAAGACACTTGGGCCTGAGAAAATCGTATAGTTTAATAATGTCTAATTTTTGGTGCCAGGTTCCTTGAGTGAAGATGTCCAGAATGTAACTGAGTGTTTAGAGAATGTCCTGTTGCATAAGAAAGCTTGTTATTAGAACACAAGTGGCTAACAGTGATAGTTGTGATGCAGCTATCTGCATCTAGTAAATTTGCATGTGTCTCTCACATTACAGCTGTCACTTGGATTCAGAAACATACTGAAAAGGAGTTACATTGCTAGATCCAGACATATTTTGGCTGCATGAATGTATAGAGGTAATTTACACACACACACACACGCACACGCACACGCACACGCACACCACTATATATATTGATTGTGCTGTGCAGCTAGGGCTTTATCTAATTGTACTGTACATCAGAAGTGCAGGGAATTTTCATTTTATCTGCTTGTCTCACCTAGGGGGCTGGGATATTGTAGTCAATATAGTGAGAAGACTCAGCTGGACGATATGGGATTTGAATCCCTATAGGGGCAACAGAATTTTCTCCTTTCCAAAACATCCAGATCAGCTCTGGGACCCACCCTGCCTCATGTTTTATGGGTAGCAGGGTTCTTTGCCAAGGGCTAAGTGTCTGAGGTGTGGAGCTGACCAATCATCTCCATTTAGTGCCAAGGTTAAGAATGTGTGGAGATATAATTCTTCTCATCCCATATGCTTGCTTGGTGTGGACAGGTACGAATTATTGTTTTTGCCATTTGTCTCACCGTGATATTTGAGACATACTGTTCCAATAATGTTGTAAGGTAAGGTATATTCATTATTCTGCAAAAGTTTGGGTGTAGAAGCAGCATCAGTTTGGTGAGAAACTTGATCATGAGGAATGAACTGCAGCCCTGTTTGTGTGCTCAGTTTTTCCTTATTTTGTTTGTGTAACTAAGGATGTTAAATAAACAACAATTTTTCTTTACAGAGAAAGGTGCAGATTTTAGTGGTGATACCATGCTGCGACGGAAGTTTATTCTGAATGGTTCTGTGGACCAGATCAAAGTGCACCTTGCTTTCTCAAGTACTGATACTCGGCAGAGAAACACTGTGTTGTTGTTGCTGCAGACAGAAAACAAGTGAGCAGATCCTCTATGAGTGCATGACCTGCTTGAGTCCTTCCCTACTGCTGTTTGTAAATTGATCTCTGAAGCAGAATTTTTGGTTGTCTCTTATTGTCACTTGTTAAAATGTGATTTAATGCGCATTATGTCAATTATTTTATTGTAGCTCACTAGGAAATAGAGATTCAGGTTTTTTACATTATCAATAAAGAAATGTTATTGCATATTCTGTTGTGTTATTTTGTTGAAAGGGTGCCTTTTTAACTCCCAAGTAGAGACAGTCATTTTCTGTTATTATTATCAATATTATTGCTGCTCAGTTGGATGCAAAGATTTAGATTCTCTTAAGTTACAGAGTATTGAAATATGTTGGTGGATTTTGTCAGATCACCTTGCAGTGATGTGCATGTCACACGACTAAGAACTAATCAAAATTGGAGATTTCAATTATCAAACAAGATTTTAATATGTGGGGTGTTGCTTAGCTTAGGAGCATGAATAGCATCTAGGGCATATAAGAATATAGAGTGATTGTCCAGCTTGTGTAATGTGTGGAATTTTATTTACTGCAGGCAGAGCTACTATCTCCTTGTGGCCTTGACAAGTGAGGGAGAGCTGATATTTGAGGAAGATGGGGAAGGATCAGCATCTGGCGCAAGAGTGTCTGACCGGAATTTCCTGAATGGAGCAAGGCATTCCGTCTACTACCAAAGAGATGGTGATAGTGCCATGTTACTGGTAGGATGCATGTTAACAGTGATTTATTTTGTTGCAGATCTGTTGGAAAGATTTAATTTTCTCTGTCAGTTTAATTTGGAAAAAATTTTGTCATCAATTTCTAGCCTTCCTTGGGAACTTTGTTACTAAACTCAGTGGTTAAATGACTTAAGTGCTGTATATATTCTTGTTTTATTATCAGAATGCAGGGCATATTCCTAATATGCAGTAGTGGTAAGTTGAAACTAGAAAGATATACAAAACTGAGAAATATTTGCTGTTTATTGAATATTATTAATGTGATTGAATTAAGATGGATGGACTGTTTGGAACATGTGGCACACATCTTGGGGGGTGAAATGACTGGGACATGTAGAAACAAGTGGTGTGCATCATGGGGTATGAAATTTTACTTCAGAAGCTTGAAGGTATATAATCTGTTGTGAGAAGTAGGAGGAAATCCAACAAGATGCAACAGTGTATCAAAATTTTATTTCTTATTTATATGAAGCTCAACATGCTTCAGGCGACACACCGCCCATCATCAGGAGCCTAAAACTGCACTAGCAGCCTCTGGTTTTTCATGTGTGGAGGGTTGTTGGACGTGTAGTTGCTGGACACCGTCCAGCAACTACACGTCCAATGTCCTGATGATGGGCAGTGTGTCCCCTGAAACATGTTGAGCTTCATATAAATATGAAATAAAATATTGATACACTGTTACATCTTGTTGGATTTTCTATGTGAATTGTACTATGATGCACGGATCCACGAACATCAAATAGGAGGAAGTTTGAGACTGATATGAAATGGACCTCACAGAGGTAGGGTATGAGTGAGTGGACTGGGTTCAGCTGGGTTGGAATAGAGTTCAGTGGTGGTAGTGAACGTTAAGTTCCCATAATGGCAAATTATTGTAACCAGTAAAGTAAATATCAACTAGTCAAGAAAGTTGCTACACAATGGAGTTTGTCAGGTGGCTCAAAAATATTGTAAGATATGGTTTGAATTGTGAAATATACAGAAGAGAGGGATATATTAAGCAGCATTATTGAATGCCAAAGTCATTCAGAGTCCAGAAATGTGGCCAGTATTTTCTAAGTGATGTCTTATGTATATTTTGTGTATCTGATGATCATATGGGAACATTCATATGTGAAGAGTTTGGGCTGAAAGAGCATAGATGTTTTAGAATGGACATGTACTTGGTCCTCAAACACGTGTCGTCCACTACTGTCTTTAATTCCCGTGAAACAGACTTCAAGTTACTTATGCTTTGGATTGTTTGATTATAAGTAAATAGAAGTTAATGCAGTTTTTCATACTTTAGTCAGTAACTCTGTCATTTGATTCAGAGTAGTATTGCTGTAGAAACTAATTTATAAGGTGCCACATTTGTATCTTAGCCAGGTTACTAGATATTTTCAGGTTTTTCACTGGTTTGCTGGGTATTTCTAGCTGTATGCTTGATCAGCACCTGCTAAGGAACCACAATAACCTCTCTTGGGATTCTTGCTTACTCAGATGTTCACATTCCATGTAATTCTGTGTAGCATGCTGTCAGACAGTAATAACATTTAGTCAGTCTTTTTAAGGGCATTGTGTGTCTGAACTGTTTAGACATATTTAGACTTATAGTGTTTGAGGTATTCACAGTGATTCATGTCATGGTCTATACCAGTGTTCCTCAGCCAGGCATTTGAGAGTTGTGCCTAAGGGGTCAACGAGTTGAGTAGATTATACTAAACAGAACATGAAGTTTCTTTCCTTAGGCTTTTCCTAATCCGAGTTTATTGTGATTACTACTAGAAAAATTGTTACATGGATTTAATACTAGTGTTGGTTGCAGATTGACCGTGAACCAGTTGTACTTACGCCTATTTCATTTTTAAGTCGTTCTGATGTGCCAGAAAGTGATCAAGGAATAAATGAGGTTCAGGTGGGAGGTCTTAATACCAGTGATTCACGTTTTGCAGTCTACAAGAACTACAAAGGTTGTTTGTCAAGTAAGTGTGTTGGTCTGTTTCAGGATGGGGCTGCATGTCTGCAGGTCAATTCTTTGTGACTCACAGACACTTGCACATAAAATCAGTTGTGCAGTACAGGTACTGTGAGGAGGTTATGATATGCATGACAGGCTTTGCAATTCTACTATATTTTATAAAAATTTAAAAATAACATCACCATGACTCTTGTATTAGCTTTTATCATTTACAGTTGGGAATTTCAAATATCTTGCTACTGTAGGAGTGCTGGTCCTATCTGGAATTGTTAGTAAAGTTTTATCATCCAGGAATGGGGCTGTGGGGTAAAGTGACAAAGCTTTCAGGCTTCAGAAAATGTTAGTCTTAATGTAGTACTATCCTCATGATCCTCATGTACATAGTCTTACAAGATAAAATTCAAAACTTAGGTCTTGTGTTCATGTGGCCCATGATGTGGAAGGTGCTTTACTATACCGGTCTTCTTCATGGAATTCTTCATCTTAATATGTAAAGTTACAAAAATCTTATGTATTACTTGGACATTATACATTAAATGAACATATAATGATATTGCTGTGCCCTTCTGACCTTGTTATATCTGTTCATTCTCTGAATGTACTCAATGGACATAAATGAAATTTGTTGTTGAGGAGTCTACACCAAAATTGCTGGAAGTTAATGTTGTCTGATGTGGAATGATAAAAATTCTGACTTTATGTGTAGCTGAAATTGAATGTCATATATTTACTCAGTGTTCATACATTGTATTGGCACTTCAGATAAACCACATATTGCATTAAATTGTGCAACTTACGATATCTGTAATGTGATGGATGTTACGTTGAACTTTGTCTGCTGTTCACGGATATCCAGACCAGTGAAGAAGATAAGTAGGAAAGAATGCAATAATATAACCAACAAAGTACATTCCCCCTCCCCCACAGTCATACCATGCATCCTTATATTATCAAGCCTTTTATTTATCCAACTGAATGCACCACTAGATTAAAATTTACATTAAAATTTTACATTACAATGCTCCTACATGTTTCGGTTAACACACCATCATCAGGGAGCTTACTGCTGTGCTTTGCTAAAGTTATGTTTATTAAAACAATCAGTTAAAATACGTCATTACGAATTCAGTGTGGTCGTGTGGCTGCATAATTACCCTGTCCTACTGGTGCGTGTGTGCCGTTCGTGGTGCAGAATACTGCACCACATGCATTCTGCCCCACGAACGGCACACACGCACCAGTAGGACAGGGTAATTATGCAGCCACATGACCACACTGAATTCGTAACGACGTATTTTAACTGACTGTTTTAATAAACATAACTTTAGCAAAGCACAGCAGTAAGCTCCCTGATGATGTTGTGTTAACCGAAACATGCAGGAGCATTGTAATGTAAAAATTTTAATGTAAATTTTAATCTAGCAGTGCATTCAGTTGGATAAATAAAAGACTTGAAAGTACAATCTCTTTAATAGGTAATGGTCCTAACAATCTTCCTACGATCTTGGTGTTGTCGCTAAAGATGGCTGTTGAGTTGAAACTTGTTGGAGTGTACATTAACATCTCATGAATTAAGTGTACTTTATTGGTTATAGTATTTCATTTAACTGGTGTACCTTATGAAAAAGGAGAGGAATGCATTTGAGCAATATGAGTAACTCAATTTGGAGTAAATTTTCCACTCTTGTTTGTGTTTTGTAACAACATATTTCCTTCTTCAGAACCTAAGCAATAAATTATGTAAACCACTGAATTTGGGCTTGATCGGTGAAAACAGTCTGACTTCTTGGCCATGTATTAGAAGGGATAAATATTCTGTTAACCCTTTAAAACCCGAATTAAATCCCATCTGCTATTTGCTGGCATTATTAGGAGCTCACCATTTTCTCCACGTTAGTAGGATAAGGGTTAAATTATTAACCTTTAGGCGACTAATGTCATATATATATGGAGCACCCATTCT
>Ga0268261_10002648_pt1 | contig 12890 bp, 7 predicted proteins | sample TergutNc150P1_FD_190353 | JGI IMG/M metagenome (GOLD analysis project Ga0268261, IMG submission 190353) | Nasutitermes corniger P1 segment gut microbial community from laboratory colony in Florida, USA - Nc150 P1 (SPAdes) (version 2) | ecosystem: Host-associated > Arthropoda: Insects > Digestive... | reverse complement strand
GCACTTGTGGGTACGGTGAGGGACTTTCGGGTTCCATAAATGCGGGGAATTTCTTGACTAGCTGCAAAGTTTACTGGTTAGCTTCTGAAGAAGGACTCTGCTCCATGGAGTAAGTAAGTATAGTAACAACAATGTGAGACAGGGTAGAGTCATCAATATAGCATCTGGGCTATGGGCTGGACAGATCAGGTTTCGAAAACGGACAGGCGCTTAGAAAATATTTTCTTTCCCAAATCGCTCAGGCCATCTGTGAGGTCCACCCAGACCTCCTAATCAGTGAGTGCCGGGGTCCTTCCTGAATGTAAAGCGGCCGGGACGTGAAGGTAACCACTTCCCTCTATCCAGAGCAGATTCTAAGAATGACTGCAGCTACACTTTCACTCCTCCCTTTAAGCCTTAATGGTGTGGGCAGGAAACCTTCACTGTTACGTTTTCTTTACTAAAAAAGTTTTGGTTACAGATATAGACACATAATTGGAGAAAGTTAAGTATGAGTAGTTCAGCAAGGGAAAGTATTGTAAATAATATATGTATTTAATACAGGTGTTGTTTCCGCTGGATGGTGGTCCCAAAAGACAGGATGGAAGAAACTCAACAACAACAACAACAAAAACAACAACAATAAGAAGAAAAAGAATAAGAAAGAGAAGGAGGAAGAGACCTGCTACAAGTTGAAGCGACTTACAAACATGATATAAACAAAACTGCAGAATGTTTTAACACAAAAACATACAAAATTTTAAAATGTTGTTTAAATCCACGCAAGCAATGAACCAAATGTGAATTCAACAATAAAAACAATCACAAAAGTTGCAGAAGAATAAACTCGAATAAATGAAAATATTGACAAAAAACAGAGGAAAGCATACAACACACAAAAGCACGATTAGCAGTGTCCTTAAAATTGGGAAAGCAAAGTAGTGCACCTACAGTACACTGGCAGACAGTATTAATGAATAAGACACTTTCGTATGGCTCTCTAGTGTGATGTGAAAGCAAAACTGAAAATGAGAATAGCAACACAAGATTCGGAATGACAAACCAAACATCGTGCAAAATATATTGCAAATAGAAACAGACAGATTGTGGGTTCGATTCCCGCCGGGTCCATGTATGTCTGTCTCTTGTGAGTGTTCTGTGTTGTCTCTGCCACTAGCTGATCACTTGTTCAAAGGAGTCCTGACGACTGTGGTGTGGCATTGTGTGTGATCTAGAAGCCTCAAGCATGAGGAGACCATGACCAGCGTTGGACCGCAGCACCACAGGAGAAAACATATATTAATAGGTTTAATTTCCACACTGAGAACTCCTTTCTTGTGTTAACTATTCATGTTTCCGCGCCTGTTCTTGAACTTCTGGCTACGACTGAAACTTGCATTTATAAAGTACTGCATTTTTCTTTGTTCAGTCCTCAATAGTGTTTTACTTATTTGTTTATTTATTACACTGAGTTAATTAACTGCTAATCCCCCCAGAAATGATTGGCCTATTAATGTATATTCGTGGAAAGAAATGAAAATATCATCAGTTGGCCATGTCCTGCTCTCGTGGCGCCTGCAGTCATGACAAATATATTTTCTCCCAGTAAAATTTACGAATATTATTTACATCGTGTTGAAGGTCCGTAACAATCAATCAACCAATCAGTCAACTAATAAGTAAATCAGCTTATCCATCAATCGACAAGTTCATCGTGACCTTCAACGTTGAAATTTGTTTCTTCGGCTCCGTCCTCCGGTACTTCGACGCCATCGTCGAAGTTTGAACAACACTGGAAGTCTATTTCTGTTTGTATTTGCATAAGCATAGCCTACCATAAGATTTTATTCTTTCCATGTGGCATGTCTAGTTATTTCTGACAACCGTGCTTTTATAGTGGCATGTAATAAGTTTAATTCCTTTCAGAAACTTACATTTGTAACTTTACAATTTTATAATTATATCCATCCACATTTCTGACAATTTTTTATTATTTTTCAAATTTATTTGTGTTTCTTACTTGTTCTGTACTGTAATGCTCGTTTCGAAGAAAGCGCAAATTAAAATTTATAATTTTTCTTATTTTGTCGGTGGTGAATATTTTACGAAGTGAGCTAAAACAGAATAGGCGCACCTAACGTACAGAAATCATAACTTACAATGTATTTGCAAGAAAAGTGTTTGGCAAAATATTACAACCAAATAAAAAATGAATTTAGAATTAAGTAAGTGATTAATGTGAATCATTACATAAAACCAGTTTGATAATATAGGCAATACTTGCTATTTTACCACAATGTGGACTAATGTCAGCAAGCAGAAAGTTTAATAGTTACAAAAATTCTGTATCTGAATCAGTGCGGTGCGCAATTTTCCCTTTGCATACATACCAACACCACTTAATGCGTACTGTTATTCTGTCAAATTTTCTATCGAAGTGTAACTGTGTTTGTATTTCTGAAATTTTAATGTTACTGAGGTTTAGTGTTTTTGAGAAAGTTTGTTTCTGTAGGTAAAAAGTTTATCATGTGAACAGAAATCATTTTCTCGATAAATTTCATGTTCCAAGTACATAATAAATACAAAAAACGAGAAAATGTTTGTTAAAATTTCAAAGAAGTAATTTATATTCAGTTGGAGCAAAAAATAAACCCCTTCAACATCAACATTGTTTTCACAAGGATTATAGATATTTCAACAGTCTAATTTGAGTCATAACTTTCTCAACAACAACAACAACAACAAAAACTGTATACTGCACCATTAGTCCACATACAGAAACAACTATTAATTTCGTTGTTGTTGCACCACGAAAACAAAGAATTATACCCTTCATGTCCAGTAAGGTTCCACAGTTAATAAACATTATGAGACCATAAGAAGAAATTGATTATTATTATATTATTATTATTATTTATTATATATTTCACGCTATCATACATCACACGGCATTATCTGCTAAATCTGGATATAACAGATTTTACGCAACATTTAATTGACTGATAACATATCAAGTGCAACAAACGTAACATGTATTTAAATTTATAACAATTTTACAATTACAATACTTTAAATTATTTTATACTACTAAGACACTTCAATACATAGGCGTGTCTGACACTGATAATCTTTATGGTATTAAGAAAATGTTGCGCATCACAAGTTTATGACATTTTTCTCCAACAATAATATAACTAATTGTTAATACATAAAAACGCTGTTTATGTAAAGCCCCTGATCATGATTCATAATCGGAATATTCATATGTTAAATTCCTAATTCATGTCAAAATATCGAAGAATTAATTGTACTTTGGATTCTAAATAGTATTTTTCTTTACTGAATAAATAAGTAATAGGTAAATGGACACGATTAAAAATTCCGCTTGCTATTTCATATGGTAAATGTATACGACATGAAGGAATGTTCTCTGACACGGAGATCACACGTTATAATTTCGTTGTTCCTGTTATTTTTCTACTTGCTCACTTCTCAGAAACACAAATGACTATTGCAGTCAGGTTATACAACATATACTTCAGTACATTATATTACTGTCTTCATGGAGTAGACTGTTTTGTAGAGCAGTTGACTTCTGAATTGGTCAAGAAAGTAGCTGCATATAAGGGGAAATGAAGGTTAACTGTCACGTCTAGCGGAGACCTCCATTCCAAAACCCAGGCGTTACATTTTTTAATACGCGTATAAATATAGGTGATATGTTAGGCCTCCGTGAAGACCCAGACCTGGTGAACAGTTTCGTGTCTGCTATCTGCGAATGCTTATTCATTATCCTTGCAGCTATGCTTTACGTCCGTCATATGCAGCCTCAGGATGCGCTATGCTATTTTGATAAGACAACTGCTTAAGTGATATCAAGTTAATGCAACTTTAATTTAATATCGTTAATGTATTTCCATCTTCTAGGAAAGACCCAAAATCTCAAAAGAATTGCATTTTCTTAAGTTTACTCTATATTAGTTGTCAAATACAACGAAATGTCATCACTACTACTACTACTACTACTACTACTACTTCTTCTTCTTCTTCTTCTTCTTCTTCTTCTTCTTCTTCTTCTTCTTCTTCTTCTTCTTCTTCTTCTTCTTCTTCTCCTCCTCCTCCTCCTCCTCCTCATATTACACTAAAATACTTCTGACATAACTAAAATATGTCTCCATCTTTTAATCGGTCATTTCAAAAGTATCCTGCCTCTATAGTTTATATTTTGTTGCAAATGATTCTGTTGTTTCCCGTAAATTCTACACGTTCGTATATTTCTCTCTCTCTCTTTCTTTCTTTTCGGTTTGTATTCGGTTACAAATTTCGTAATTCTGTTGTTATCAAGTCCCATATGTGATTTTTGTTCGTCTCTCTCCTCTACACTTCATTAAAATTTGCAATTTCTCGCTGCTGATATCAACATAAAGTAAAAAACAACCTGTCATTATTATAACAATCGAATTACCGCAGACGGGAGTAAAGCCATCTAAGATTTTTTCGGATGTTTCAACTATACAACTGACTACTGACAGTTGGTTACCTAGACTATGTGAAAAATAAGACATGCGGAATTCTTGGTCTGCTAAGCTTCCACCCTGAATTGAGTGCTGAGTGCAGAAACAGGATGGACCTTCATGCCACTGTGCTTCACGGTCTCTCAACCTTGACACGATCCCACATTAAGTTGCATTGTTCCTCTCCGCTATGGTCAATGTCAGTCGCTGAGGTCATTCGTGAAATTTGAAGAAAATTAGCGTGGCGCAATTATTGCTATTTACTTCAATGCATAATTTTATATTCAGCCTGAAATTAATTTAATATGTAAAATGTTAGTCTGCACATAACAGAATTCACACTGCTTTTCCATTATGAAGATCCTTTTAAGGGAGTTTAGGAAAAGAAAGTAATATTCCATTACGAATTTCTGAAGAAGTATGGTGGATAAAACGTACAGGCTTTAAGCGGGGCATCCCGTTGTGATAGAGACATAAAAATATAGGAAAAGAAGCCATCAATCACAAAAATATTTGTTGTGACTGATGGATATTTTCGCTACATTTGGAAATACAGTTCGACGCAATCTTTAACTTCAGTACCAGATGGAGATGAGTGGTCATTTTCTCGCTTTGGTTGTTTATTTCGAACAAAGAACCTGGGAATTTAGCGGATAAGACAATGAGTGGGCTCAGAAGCTGGTCTGGGAGCTTTGGAAGTTAAATAAATTTCTGATTCTGAAGGTATAAAGCCCCGATTACTTCCCGAAAAAAACTGTCATGTGTTCTGTAGATAATACGAAAACACATACTGCAAAATATTTTGAAGTCACAGAAGGTGATATATATTTTTACCACTATACTGTACGAAACACTGGATAAAGATTCAGCGATCAGCATTACAATTATTAGGCCTATTCATCATGTTACCAACATAACTAAAGAGTCTCAAGACACGTGTCGTTATACACACCTACTGATTGTTATGTACAGATTGCCAGCCAAATGAAATACCGAAGTTATATTCCTGGGTGTGTTAGGAGTGTTAGGAACACTGTGTGCAAGGGTCATTGAAGTGCCACTTCGAATCCTAGGAAACTGATTAAACATGTAATCCCGAACCGTATTTATCACCTACAAGTATGCACTATATTACGTGCATCTTAGAAGGTAAGAATAAGGAAAATCCTGAATGAGATTTGCCCTCAAATGTATGAAACATGGTGTCCCAGGAGGAAAGGTAAATATTCTGGGAGGTCATAATATAGGTAATTCTAAGATAAAAAGTGTATATGTACATATGTTCTATTCCGAGCGGTTTCGGAGATAGAGCTATTTCACTGTACGGGAGTTTCGATTTTGGCGCCCAATATCGTCCTTCCCTCCCGCCGTACTGCGCCACTGTATAGAGCATGTGAATGGGTGTGAAATGTCAGTTGGCCATTGCGACTGTTGATATTGATATGTAAGAGTGTTGTGCAAAATGCCGCAAATCTTCACAAATGCCGAATATGCTGATATGGTGTACGTTTGCAGCTTCTGCGATGGTAGTGCCACTGCTGCTGTTGAAGAATACCGTCGACGGTTTACTGTGCGCAGAATTCCGGATCGTAGTGTTTTCCAAGGTGTTCTGTACATTGCGTGATTGTGGTACGCTTCCCATGGCTCATGTTTCATCTGAACGAGCACGTCAACAACATATGGAGGAACAGGAAAACACTCTTGAAATGGTACAACGTAGCCGTACTATTAGCACGAGAAGACTTTCTACACATCTCGGTGTTTCACAAACACGCGTATGGCGAACATTGCATGAAGACGGCTTGTATCCATTTCACCCACAGCGCATGCAAAATCTATACCCAGTGGACAGTGCCATGTGTCTTGAATTTTGTCACTGGTTACACACTAATCGCCAATTGCTTCCATTAATACTATTCACTGATGAAGCTACTTTCACCGTTACGGAATCAACAACACACGTAACTCGCATCGATGGTCTCACAACTATACACAGGGTTCTTTGGAAACAAAATTTCAACGTCGTTTCTCTATCAGTGTGTGGTGCGGTATGATCGATGATGTGTTGATTGATCCCGTTATTTTAGACGATCGTATGACAGGACAAAATTACCTAGACTTTCTGCAAAATGGATTACCAGAACAACTAGGCGTTGTTCCTTTGGCTACACGGATTGCTATATACTTTCAGCATGACGGAACCCCTTCTCATTATATCCGACATGTGCAACATTTCAATGACACTTTCCCTAATCGGTGGATCGGTCGCGGCAGTACCATTAACTGGCTACCAAGATCTCCAGACCTAACCCTGTTAGATTTTTGTTTATGAATTTGGATGAAGAGTGATGTGTACAGAAGAAAAGTGGATACACGAGACGAAATGCTCAATCTCATAATGGATGTTATCGTCCGCATAGAGGAACATCAAGATGCACTTCGACTATAAATACGCCATATCCTCACACGAGTTGCAGAGTGCATTGATGTTGACGGTGAAATTTTCGAAAATGTATTGTACTAAGTAAACTGTACAACTTTGTCACTTGAACAACAAATACCGATATTAGAAACAATACGTAATATCTCTTTCTTATCAATAAATTTGCGACTATACAGTGAAATAGCTCAATCTCGGAAACCGCTCGGAATAGGGCACATGTACATATACACTTTTTGCTTAGAGTGACCGATAATACGACCTCCCAGAATACTGACCTTTCCTCGTGGGACACGCTGTATATTCCTAAACGCTCAGAGTATGGATGAACCTGCAATCTCATAGCCCACAAGGTTATTAGTTAATAAGAAAAAACCTTTAATACACCTTTATTTTTGGTAATTAACTAATTATACAAGAATGCAACGAGATGTCTAACTTTAAAATTGTCACCACAAGGTTTTGTTAAAAAGCATGAAAATGCAGTGACATATCTTGCAAGGAAATGTTGGCATTTACGAATATACTATTATGTAGCTGTTGACGCAATGTCAGCATGCATGAACATGCAGAGTTGCTTAACCTACAACGCAGTGTTAGGGCGTAAGAACATTGCAATGTTAACATGAATGACTACATTTTACATAACTGTTAACCCAAAATCAGCATGTATGAACGTACAGTTACATAGTTGTTAAAGCATTGTTACCACTTACGAATATACGGTTATGTAGATGTTAAATCAATATTAGCATTTAAAAGGTGTAGTAGCATAGGCTATAAGGTATGGTTGGCATTTATGAATATAAAGTTATGTAGCTGTTTACGCAATGTTGGCATGAACGGACATAGTGTTCCATAGACCTAATCGCAATATGAACGCGTACAACCTCAGAGTTACATAGGCTTTAAGGCAATGTTAGCTTGTATAGACACCGAGTAACATAACTTTGAAAGCGATGTCAGCTTGTAGGACTGTAGAGTACGGTAGATTTAATGCAATGTTGTTATGTATAGCAATGAGTTACATAGCTTTTAACACAATATTAGCTTGTATAAACACAGAGTTACATAGCTTTTAACGCAGTGTTAACTAGTATCAACACAGAAATACATAGCTTTTAACGCAATGTTATCGTAATGAATGTAGATTTACATAGATTTAACGCAATATTAACTTGTATGACTGTACAGTTACATAGATTTAACGCAAAATTAGCATGCACAGACTTAGAATTACATAGGTTTTAACGCAATATTAGCTTGTATAAACACAGAGTTACATAGTTTTAAATACAATGTTAACGTGTGTAACTACAGTTACATGGATTGAACGTAATATTAGCTTGAATGAACATAAAGTTACATAGCTTTGAATGAAGTATTAACATGCATGCACATGTGCCTACTGTTCCATGGTTTTAAACGCGATTTTCGCATGTATGAACACATAATTGCATAAACTAGATCGTAACAGCAGCACCAACGGAAGACTGCATGCAACTGGACGCGATTCTGAGCCGGTTCCTTCAGCCAGCAGTTTTCATTACTGTCTTTTAAGCTCCCATTATAATTCTATCTTTATTCTTTCTCTTCGTTGTCCTAAATATCAGAGTAGGTCCACTCCATTGCAGCCTCCCACATTTTAATACACTATCCATACCAGTGACATCCAGATTATATACGAATCAGTTCTTCCTCATGTGCTAGTTGGATACAAGTTTCGGCGAGCGGCAGAGCTGTGCTGAAGGAAGAGTTACCTGTTCTTGCCAGAACCCGACACCGGCCACCAGTTTGTAGCCGACCAGTTTCAAATACAAAAATTAATTTATTTCTTTTTACAAAACTGGTAAAAACGTAGAACATTGTTTCTTTTACTCTAAGCGATATCTTCTTAAGATTATACAAGTATAAAATTCAAGTGACATAGACATGTAGCACGCCAGGCAGAAGTAAGAAAATTCGATGGAGTGTAAATCGCTGAATTAAATGTCACACAATGAAATCGTATGGGGAGTGAATTTAGAGCTCCAAGCGTTCTTAAACTCGGCACTAGGTGCAGAAGATTGGTCAGCTTACCTCTCGGATTCCATCAGTCACAGCGAAAGAGACTACGGTAGGTTTGGGAAGGCAGCCGTGTTTGTCCCACAGGCGGCCTGGATAGGGGAGTGAAGAGAAAATCTTCTGGACTAACGGGAAAACGACGCCGGGCTGCAGCCCATATGTGGTATTAAACCACTAAAGGCTTGCTGACTAAGATATCCTGAGCTGTGAAAGGAAATTTAATTACATAAGTCTACAAAATGTTGGTTGGTAAAATTACTGGCACCAGATCACATAAGTAGGAGACTGACATGTGTGAAACGGACTCTTGATATCAGAATAAAAGACGGTAGAATCATAAACAGTATTCGACTGAGTTAAAGTGGTTAATAGCGACAGAATTTTCTCAACACGCTGACTAAATTATGGACTTTTTAAGAACAGAAATATCTTGATATACTTTATGGGCAATACCTACTTACAGAAGACCTGTACTCTAAGAGTACTCGGCGAGATGCCTGGTAAGGCGTTTTAGAGCAGATGTAGCCAATATTGCAAGGCCAAGAATACAGGCCTAGTGTTAAAATTCTCAACACCCGAATCACAGCAGTTAAATAAGGAGGTAAACGTACTCCTGATTACTAACGCACACGGTGTAGCGACTCGCTACGGGCTGGACGGCCCGGGGATCGAATCCCAGTGGGAGAGAGATTTTCCACACTCGTACACACAAGCCCTAGGACCCACCCACCATCCAACAAAATGGATACCGTATCTTTCCCGAGGGTAAAACGACAAGAGCGTGGCGTTGCCAACCCATCCACATCTAGTGCCGAATTTAAAGAAAGAATAGAGCTACACCTCTATTCCCCCTATGGGCCTTCGTGGCCTCTTCCAGGACGACATTTTCCCTCATCCAGCTGTTAAGTTGCTGTACCGATTTTAATAATTTTTAAGCATAGCCTTGAGAATAATTAGAAAATTGACAACAATTTTATTACACAAAAGTAAATACATGATTATTTAACACAGACACACGAGTCAGTTACGTTATGTACGACAACATATACACGAAACTGGCGATACTTCTAAGGTAGAGGTCTCTTTTATAAAATATTTAACTTCCTTTGCACATGTTTGTAAAAGTTTTGTCTGATGATGGCAGCAATGAATAAAACATGTAACATAATCATGTAAAAGTGGATGTTTATAAAATAAATAAATTGTTGTGTTTGTAATTTTCTGTTAAGTGTATAGTAAAGAAGAGCAGTGAAGCTGCTCCACTGGCATACAAAGTTTTATAAAATTTGGAAAAATGTTTCGAAAGTTGAAATGGGTATGCTCGGGCGCGCGCACACGCAAACACACACACATCCAAGCATGCGCATGCACTTACATACAATTATTCTCTGTCCCGCTCACAAATTTAAACACGCTAACACACAGGGCATGGTGATCTCGTAAGCACGTCTTTTCCTTTCTAGGAAGGCAATATTCTTGCTTTCTACCGCAGCGCCAATAAAACACGATGTATTTGTTCCCAAATGTGTCAGGTTCAATATGGCCTGCAGGACGAATTATACAGCGCTAGATTCAGGAATTTATGTATAAAGAAGTGAAATTTTAAGCAGCTTATTAAACATGAGGTCTCATTTTAGAACTGATAAACACTGCCGTTCCATAAAGGTAACGTAGAAGTTCCAGCAAGAAAAAAAGAAGTCCTTCTTTTTTTCCTGCTGGAACTTCTACGTTACCTTTATGGAACGGCAGTGTTTATCAGTTCTAAAATGAGACCTCATGTTTAATAAGCTGCTTAAAATTTCAGTGAAAGTTCTGTGAACAAAGTTTTATTTTTCTTAGTTGGTGATTTGTAAAAAAAGGGATCTAATTTGAAGAAAGCATTTTAGTGTAAACAAATAGTTTTAGTCTGAATTTTATATCGTTGTAAGACCCTTTCATAAGGAGTTAAAATTTAAAATTTTGTATATATATATATATATATATATATATCGTAAAATAATAATAAAATATTAGAACAACAATATTTCATTATTACACAACCCGCGCATTTACTTACTTCTGTCTCAGACTATCAAGAAAGATTTTCCGAACACATTTGAAAGCTGCTGAAGCATCTCGTTATCGATGGAAATGAAGTGTACACACAAGATCTTGACCGAGCTTAAAGGGTTTTGAAATCAAATTGATACTCTTTTGAAACATACTTTCGTATTACGTATTATGTAATTAATATTTTTTCAGTACGTGTAATAAGAGTCAAAAGGGGAGTCAACAGAAAATGCTTTTTTAAATACTATTCTTGTTATAAAGTTAAAAAAAACCAAAGCAAACACATTAGAACTACTATGTTAGGCCTATAATATCTAAGGTGTATAAGTCTCCTACGTTGTGTTCCTCACATGGGGTAATATTATGTATTTATATTATTTTTAAAAATGGTACCTATTTGTGCACTGAATCTTCGCGTTTTAACTAAGAGACCAAATATATGATAAGACAGCCACTGATGCAGGTTTCAGAGACACGATTTCCAAAACCGCGGTTTTCTTTTTAGTAATTCAATACGCCAATGATTTTATTTTTTCCGTGGCTTTAATTTAAACACAGAAGTACATTTTCCTCAAAAGAAATATATATTCATAAGATCATTACAAATAATAAAATAAATTACTATAAGAAATTTGATTATTGTAATGTAATTTATTTTGTGAAAAGAGTATTTGAAAAACACTATTACCATTATATGGAAAAATACAATAGGTCACATGCGTATACAGAAGACATAACATATCAGTTTTCTAATCGATATAGTAATCATAAAAACGTTTGTCACACGTGGGATTCGAACCTACGTCCACAGAAGTGAACGGCAACCTGAACGCAGCGCCTTGGAACACTCGGCCATTCTCTCACACACACGCACACACACACGCACGCACGCACACACACGCGCACACGCACACACACACCCACACACACACACACATACACACACACAAACACACACACACCGCGTCAGTCTAAAATCCCTTAATTTCTACGATTTCTACAGCTGCCACTTCTCCATGGCAATTACAGCCTTACATAGCTCAAAGTCGTATTTATGGTCTACATAAGAATCGGAGATTTCGTGCTCTTCTACATTCGTGGCAGCTGAGATATTAGGTATTTAGGTCCTTGTAGTGACTAGGCCGCAGGTTACATAACTCAGGAATACGCTCCGTTAAACCTGGACCTTACATTTTGCGATACAACCTTTCGTACCAACATGTTTACTACGACATCACGAAGAATGGGGAGGACAGAGCATCCAACGCTCACACGAAAAGTGAGAAATGCATAAAACAATCTTTTCAGAAACCAGGAATGAAAGAGACCACTTGAATAAATGAGACGTAAATGGGAGCATAATATTAAAATAGATTTAAAAAAATTAGTATTGAAAGTTAGGAATGGGCTGATGCCTCAGAAATGCCACAAGCGGCGGGCTCTTCTGAACGTGGTAATGATATTTCGGGTTGTACAAAAGTGGGTGATTTGAATAACTCAGCGACTATTAATTTTGCAGGAGTCCGTTCCGTGGAGTAACTTTATCATTTGTTTTAGATTAGCCATGTTTACAAAACCATGGGCATTCTATTTAAGCTTATAAATAAAGAAAAACAGTGACAAATTTCTCCCCTCCGGTACCCCGGGACCTACGGGATGAACATAACCGCTTGAAGGCTTTTCACCTTAACAATATTTAGTCTATAATTTCCTTCTTAAAAAAAAAAGACCGTAGCCTGAGATCACTCTGCTGCATGAATGTGTCTGGTTCATGTTTCCATTTCAAGTTTTACCTCAGATGATAGGCTTTTACGAAATATCTTACAAAAATTTAATTTTGAGCC
>Ga0268261_10002647_pt1 | contig 12892 bp, 15 predicted proteins | sample TergutNc150P1_FD_190353 | JGI IMG/M metagenome (GOLD analysis project Ga0268261, IMG submission 190353) | Nasutitermes corniger P1 segment gut microbial community from laboratory colony in Florida, USA - Nc150 P1 (SPAdes) (version 2) | ecosystem: Host-associated > Arthropoda: Insects >... | reverse complement strand
CTGTTTACACCGTCAGCCAGAACTGACATAAATCTAGTCTCTCTACGCGAGACTGCTCAGCTACTACTGAGCTATATCTTGCCTCATCACTTGAGACTTCCGGTAATTCGGTCGTCACCTGCTGTAACGCACACGAATAATCTTTGTACTTCGTTCATCGGCTAACTTGCCTGTCCACTGAATTAACATCATCCCGACGTCCATATGTATACACGAACTCGTATTCCTACGATACGGTCTGTATCTCAGAATCTAGACTCACGACATTGAGTCTCCTACAACCACGAAATTCAACTGGGCTTCCTGATATTACGCTGTATCTCAAACACATTTTCTTACGCAGTGTTAACATAATCTCATACCCCGTTCATAATACGTTATTCGATCTCTACCATCATATTTCACAAGTGGAATATCTGTTTCCTGGGAATGTTTGTACCTAACTGGCCTATGCCATTAATTGCGCCATTGTGTAAGGTCATTTTCTTTTCACTACGTCATGAACATCGGCAAAACTGCGTCAGAAGTGTGGATGTCTCTCTGAGTATGACTTCTATTCCCGACCTTGGAGTCAGGTGTTAAGTAGCATCATATGGCTCGCTCCGAAGTGCGGCTTACAGCAACTTTTAAGTCAGCTGTTTCACTGACCATTCCGTACTAATACGGGTCATCCTCAAGCTAAACAGGTTAACCAATACCAATAAAGGGACCTGTGCTAATTCCACACAAAGAAACCTGTAGGAAAGCTAAGTTTCCTACCACCAGGTGTTCATAACCACTGGTTTCACATTGGTTTCGAATAAACTGATGTCTTGCTTCAAATCTCTGTACTTTAAACACATTTGGCCAAAATTTTAAATAGACACTTACCATTTTAAAAATATTCTTACATCAGTATTTCCAAAATTCAGCTACCATAGTCTTCAAGAACACAATAAATCTAATATCCAGTGTGCAACCTAGCTCAAGCGGCCTTATAAATCAATGGGGATTCTTAACAAGCGACTCGTCTACTCATTACGACGTAAAGAAGTGGCTACTTCAGCTTGTTAATCTCGCGTATCCCTGACATAGGGCAAATTAACACAGGAGATGCACCGATACACATACTGTATCTGAAAAGATTCCACCATAGAACGCTAAGGGGGGAGAAGTTTTCCAAAATTCTCTCTCCGAAAACTTAGGATTACAACACATCTGTTCCTTCAATTTAACCATCCAGCAGCCTACTTTATAATGTTACATCAACACCAAATATCACGTATAATTTCATACTAATCTAAGTATCCAAAAGCAACACAGTCATCTCCCGAGAAAATTCTGGGAGGTCGGAAACATGGGTGATTAGGCCGTATCTCTCTCCTAACCAGCACTCCCACAAGGGCTAATTATGACTATATTTTATCCTTCAATCGAAATTTTAATTGCACATACTACACAATATAATTCCTTAATACAAATTTAGCCATCGCAAAGTAATGCATTCTGCACTCCTTTCATATCCAGATTTCTCTCCTAGTACCTACAGAAGGCTTAGTGCGATTCACCCTCTACTCTTAGTTGCTAAATACAACTGATCCTGAACGGATACATAAATCCGTCAAGCGTCCTGAACTGCTGTAGTTGGTATGTAAGGTTCAAAGACAGTGAGTACTGAATGATAATCACAGACCTATGCGCGAAACAATGAAAAATTTTCTACCTTCCCTTCTATCAGGCACTAGTATCTTCCCAGTGAAAGCTGTTTTAACAACTCCAACAGCTATGTGTAGGAGAACTGTATTTGGAAATTACACAAGAATTTCCAAAATATTTCTTAATCTTCTCTACGAGGGCTTTTAAAAATGAATGTTACCTTTTCTACACACAGCGTCATCCATGCTGCGTAAATAAAAAAATACACAAGCAACTACCTGTGTTCACATACGCTGAGTGTACTTCAGCTTACTCGCTATCGCTTCTGGCTCCAGATACGTGTTTGTAATGCAACAAAATTTCACACGTACTGGGCGTTGCCTATACCGCCAAATTTTCTGTATAAACATGGAAATCATTCTTCTAATTCATATCCCTTCGTTTTTTGTACGTATCTCAGCGGTTTTAATTCGTACCCCACCGCTGCAAACCAATCTGTAGTGACACGGGTGTTGCAAACCCACCGATGCCACTAATTTGTAGTACCTCCCGGATAGCGGTTGGACTTTCACTACTTCCTACCCTGACAGGTACTATAAATGTCAGCTATGTTCCTACTATTCTCGTCTTAGCTTTCTCGATCACAAATTTCGCTGCCACCAGGTCAGTATTTGTAATTTCGACAGACTGCTGACCACTACTGCCGTTTCTAGCTATGATCGTAATTCGTGGTGGCTACGGGTGTAGTAATCTCTCTACCGTGGCCATGTAGCACTTTAGTTGAGCGGACTCGAACCGCTATACCAACTCATAAAACAATCAATCCAGGGGAATGCTTGGGATTAGGTTACATCGAAACATCATCACAGCTTACGTCGCAGAAGAACACTGACAGAATACAAGTTACATCTTCCTAGTAAAATATATAACGTATATTTTCAACAAATCTACACTATATATAACTTATATCTAGACAACCTAAATATCTTCTATCTGATTTTGTCCTAGCAATGTGGAAGCACATCATCTATGTAGTTTCGATTATCTCGTCTATATAAATTTGGAAAATACAAAATAAACCAATAAAATACATTTCAATTATTTTCCTTTTGTCTCGAGTTATGGATGAACTACGCACCACTCACCTGGTATGAACAGGAATATGTGAAGTTTAAGGCTCATTTTGAGGCCTTGCCTAGAGCACCGTTTTTTTGCGTCCGGTCTCGTTGAAGGTTTGATCACAAAGATACTGCCTGTCGGTCATACAGGCCGGTACACCAGTTCATAAATTTCATAACTCAGCGCTTACAGTTCATAGAGTTCATTTAGCAACATCATATGTAGGCCTAAAAGAATGTGCTGTTACTAAGGAATTCTGCAAACACAGTCTTCCTGTTGTTAATGCGTGCAACTTGCTAAACCATTTTTATATCTAAATGCAAATTTAAAATTTGCAACATGCCAACTCAAATGCAAGTTACACTTATAAAATTATCAAAATTCATTTCAAGTCCCAAAATTCTAAAAGTTAACCAAATGTTAATTAGTTGTGTTCCACACATTACATCTGTTTCTGGACTTTACACAAACAATCAACAGTCTATTGAGATTTAGAACAAAGATATTTCCTGGGGAAAATGCAGACGTTTTTGCTGTTGTTGAAGGTAATGAACCGGTTGATGTCACATTTACACTTTCTCCGCGTACTTAAAGACGCTAAACCCCAGGCCAGACGCGCGTTACTCACATCTGCAGATGACGATTTAATTAAAGCCATTGTCAAGTATGCTATAAACACATTAAAAGGGAATCGTAAATTAACTAAAAAGTTCAAGGGTATTCTTGATTTCAAACTTTCGCCGTGTTTTGAGTATTGTGTGTAATCTTTTGGGTATTTCCACGTAGTATGATTATTGAATGCCATTCAATAATCAGACGCGGGGGAATACCCAAAAGCTTACACACAAAGGTCAAGGGTTAATTAAGTAAATATAAAAATCGTTTACGTGCGTTGGTAAACCCAAAGATTAGTTTCAAAAGTAAACGAAAATTTTTAATTCGGAAAGGCGTGTTTATAGTTCCTTTACTTACCAGTATTTTGTCAGGTGTTATAAGAACAATTTGTGGTAATAATAAACTAAAATATCATAACAACGTATTATTTTAGTACCCCTGAACTGTGGGAAAAGCGCTGTCAAAAACCGTCACCACCGCATGATAAAACAATATTAAAAATTGGAGATCTTTTAATATAATAAATAGACTCGTGTTCGTTTGCATGAAGACCCGTACCTGAAAACTGAAAAACTTAAACGGGAGCCTATCTCCATTCCTATAATAGAGACTACGCGTAAAAGCCAGGCCTTTTATTAAAACAGAAAAGTTAGAGCCTGAATTAGAAACTAATTCTCAGCCAGTGCATTCAAAGTACATTCATAACGTGTTGAGACAAATTATCACAGATCCTACGTTTGGTGTGTACCAAGATGATACTGACGATTATTTTAAAATCGGGCGTTCAAGTTTTAAATATAACGATAAAAAAGTGTTTGTAGATGGTAGAAAGTACAAGGCAACACGAAGCCTCTGGAAATTTTTAACAAAATCTAGACCTCTTGAAAATGTGGTCACTTTTCAAGACAAACATGCATTTAAACAAATACTCTTACAGTCTAACGCGCACAAAGAGTAAATTATAGTCCCACAGGTAATATCAAAGCAAACAAAAGCCTCAAGTATACGAGGTTTATTTCGCGACTGTTTACTGACAAAAGGAAGTTCCTTGGGAATCTGTGTAATGTCTCTAGGTAAAATTTATTACGATCCTAAGCATACAGCGGCGTTCAGTTCAGCAGCAAAGTTAGTAAGTGCAGCTAAAAGTAATAAGAAAAAGTCGAAGAGTGGCTGTCAGGTCAAGACACGTACACTCTGCATAAACCTGTACGTAAAAGATTTCCTCGAAATCCATATACTGTAATAAATATTGATATACAGGAAATGGATCTTGCAGACCTTATGGCTGGAGCGTACATCTAAATGACAAGACCGGCAAGTCAATCGCAGCGGCTTTAACAACTTTATTTCGAAATAGATGGTCAATTACCATACAATCACGTAAAGGTACAGAGTTTGTAAATGCATCTGTCCAAGAGTACTTGAAACGTCAGGGAGTAGATTTTCATACGGCTCAAAACCCTGATATAAAGGGGGCTGTCAATGAGCGATTTAATCGTACTCTAATGACGAGTATGTATAAATATTTCACTAAGAATAACACGTACCGCTACTTGGGCGTTATAAACGACCTTCTAGGAAGTTACAACTCTGTCCATTCCACAATAGGCATGCCCCCGAGCAAAGTGTCTCCTTCGAATATTTACTCTGTATGGCGAAAGGTAAATAGACTGCGGGCCAAAATTCCTCACGGATGTGTCAAGTTTAAAGTAGGTTATTTCGTAAGAATAACCAAGCAGAAGGTAGTGTTTGCTAAAGGTTCCGAACAAAGATTTTCAACAGAAATATTTCGAGTTATAAATTTATTTCGTGCGTGCCACAAGCTGTTTACGAACTGTGGGACTTGCAAGATCGTGGTATCGAAGGGCAATTTTACAATTACGAACTTCTTGAAGTCACTGTATTACCCGAAACTGAGTTTTAAATAGATAAAATAGTGCTCACACGTAATAAAAACGGTACTAAACAACATCTTGTCCAGTGGACGAGACCTTTAACAGTTGGGTAAACGCGTCCGATATTAAGAAAATGTAATGGATAATTTTTACGTAACATTACCATCAGATATTTCCGGTTATTATTACCCGGCAAATAAAATAGCTAATTTTACAACTAAATTAGCCACACCGCTCGAGTTGCAACCTAACAAATGGGAAGTCGATTTAGTAGAAATATCGTATCCTAATGGCTACAAGAAACATTTCCGACACAATACAATCCGTTTAGATTCGCAAAAGGTCATTTTTCCTGTAAAAGACTACGATTCTCTGTTTGATTTTGTTAGAAATATTCTTTATTTGTTGGAGCATTCTAAAAAGGAAATGTTTATGTGCTTATTAATGAGTATTTAAATAAATATACAGAAGAAGAACCGAGTAAACAATTGTTTAATTCGTGCTACGGGGAAAATTCCGTTAAAATGGATAATCATGTAGTATCTCACTTTCCTTCCCGTGTATATAATGGAGTTGAAGATTTAGCTGAAACAATTATGAACCCCGCTAATTGCCGTAGTTCTAGAATAACTGTATCAATAAAAGATTACCCTAATTTTACTACACCAGAGCCTGTTTATGTGTATACATATATTATAAAACTAAATTTGTTTGGTGATTCTTACGTTAAATGTTTAACGACTCTACACTTTTCTTCGAGTACAGGGTATCATAGATTTGACTTCCCTTTGTATAGACCTGTAGAACAATCGTTTATACAGTACGTTACCATTCATTTAGTTACAAAATATGCAGATGTGTTATTTGAAGATAGCGATATCCCTTACGTTGTAACATTACACTTTAAAAACAAGTCACAGGTGCAGTAAAACGCAGTATGTGAATTACAATGGATCGATACACACGATACTATGTAAATCAAATCGGTGGTGGCGGTGAGGTGGGTCCTGTTTACAGGGCAAATTTTAGAGTTCAGAGAGGTAACGGCATAGGGTCCTTCTTCAGGGGACTCTTTCGTTGTGTTAAACCGCTGTTGAATTCAGGGGCAAAGGCCGTCGGAAAAGAGGCTTTAAAACAGGTCCCAATATAATAACCGATATGCTTAATAAAAAGCAGGAACAACCTACAGACGATATTTTTAAAAATCGATTTAGTGAGACAAAAGATACCTTCGAAAGAAAAATGAAAAAGATGACGTCATCCGGCCTTAGTTTAAAAGGAAAGCGCAAGTCTAAAAAGGCTCAGTCTCAAAGTAAACGTAGAAAGATAAAGGATATTTTCACAGGGAAGCAGTATTGGATTGTTCAAAATCGGGGCTTGACATTTTTCTAAAACGCAGCACACAAATATCCATCGTAAGTCACACCGTTACATACAAATCTTTAGCACCAGCTGACAATCCTACCCAGTTGGAATTCAACTGCTCCGGCCATAGTGATTATTACATTGATATAAATTCTGTACGTCTACTGTTACGCATCAAATTACTGAAAACTGGTGGATCAGATCTACGTTGTGCAGAGTCAAACACAACCGGTTGCGTTAATAACCTTTTACATTCCATGTTTAGTTCTCTAAGTGTCTCGCTAAACGGCAAACCTGTTTCTCTTCACGAGACAAATTATCATTACAACGCTTACCATGAAAAACTTTTAAATTATGGTTCTGACGCTTCTGGCACACATTTAGTGTCTAGCCTCAGTATCTTGATTTGTCTCAAGAACTCAAAGACAATAATGGTTACACTACCCCTTTAAAATACATTGCCAATAGACTATTGATCTGTATGGACGACTGCATGCTGACTTGTTCAATTCCGATAAAACGTTGATAAATGGTGTTGATATGATTATTAAACTTACTTTTTATTTATTGGCACCTACCGATGATATAAAAGTACGTATCAAAATTTTAGACGCTACTCTCTTTATCACTCAAGTCGAATTGAAACCCCCTCTACTCTTAGCTCACGCTAATGTTTTAGCTGTGAAGCGTAAAGCGCACTATCCTGTTATGCATGTTCAGATCAAGACTTTTACAGCGAGTTCTGGGACTCAGCAAATCTCTATAAATAATGCATTCCTTGGGCAGGTGCCAAACCGGATTCTTATTGTTTTAGTTAAAAATGCAGCATTTCTTGGTTTTGCCAGTACGAATGCGTTTCACTTTCACCATTATAATTTGACAAATCTCATGCTGTATGTGAACGGAGTTCAACGTCCTTCGGAACCACTCACAATGGATTGCTCTTCATCCTTTGGAGCTACAAGAGCATACAAAACATTATTTTCAAGTATTGGTATTCATCACGATTATCGTGCTCATATGATTACACTGGAAATATTCACAAAGGGCTTTTACATACTAGGTTTTGACCTGACACCTGACAGAGAGGCTGAAGAGGAGCATATAACTACCTCGTCAGGGAAATATGCGCATTGAAGCACTCTTTAAAAAACCACTCCCCGAACCTGTAACATGCATTTTGTATGCTGAATTCCTCGGGCACATTGAAATTGATAATTCTAGAAACGTTACAGTAGAATGAATTCCATTCAAATTCATTAAGTTTTAAGAAAACGTGTAAAATATTTTCAAGGGTTTACCCTATAGATCATTTACCATCCACACTTATAAAACTGTCAATAATTATCATTATCCTTCATAAGCATTAAATACCCGGTTCGCATTGGGTAGCTGTTTCTCCGACGCTGAGTACGCCAAATATTTTGTTTGGTATGGTCTACCACATTTCAATTATGAAATCATGGCATACCTACAGCACCACTCAATTTCTTGGACATTTAATCGCCATAGATTACAGGGTCTGACTTCGAATGTCTGCGGACACTACTGCTGCCTCTACGCTCTCCACACAGCCAGAGGACTATTCATGCCGTCATTTGTCAACATGTTTTTACATGCTTGCTACACCTGCAATGATAAAAGAGCAATGCAGATGTTTCGCGCTCAGTTTGGAGAATTTCCCACTTGCAGCCGGTTGGAAGTGCAGCAGCAGTCGTGCAAGTCGCAGATATAAATAAAAGTACGTACATTCAAACTCATCAGTCTACAATGTCACTCATAGTGTTTGCTTTCACTTTCTTGGAAGGGCGGGATAATGATATCGTGGTTAAAGAGCCTGCAGTTGCCGACTCCCACATTAATAGGGTTTCGTCATGTCTTTAAGAGACCATACGGATGGGAAGAAGTACCTATGTTTAACGCTAGGATGAATCAGACTATTGGCCATGGGTGTACCTGGAATGGTGGTGATGTTCCATATTCAGAGCTAGAAAATGTGCTACATCGCGAAGTATCATCTGCTGTTGCAATTTATTTCTTTGGACCTCAGAAAACCAACTATATTTGCGGTCTTATCGACCAAACAGTTATTGATTTTACTCAGCTAGCTTGCCCTAGAACTAGCCGATATTAGTTTGCCTGCCATCAGCTACACTTTTGCATGTCACAAGTCCAAACATATTTGTGCATTGGGAACAGCCTATTCATTAGCTCAGTGGCTCAAATAATACACTCTTAGTCTACAATATGCCAAGTGCCCGCCTGAGCCTGGTTATTATTAATGTTTTCCAGATGACGGGGTTGCTTCGTCGCACATACTATCTCAACGAGCAAGAGACAAAGTATGTCTCTATGTACCACAATAATGATGACCCCAAACCACATGTGAAAATTGCATCTTCTTCGGGTCATGCAGTTTTAAACGAAATACAGTGGTTAATTCTGGTGACATTCAAAAGTGATATACCCAAGAATGAAGTAAACGAACTTGGTGACTCGTAACATACCCTATCAGTGTACTGTGGACGATATATACGCATTACGAGTGAGAAAACTCAAGTGTATCTAAGTAAAAAAGATTGGTCGCAATTGATGGATTTCGCAAGTGGCTGCATAGAGAGGTGATGAACCGCGACAGACTACAAGAGGAACTTTTAGAGTGGCTTAATATGTGTTTGGAATTCAAATACTTTGTACCCCTCCAGACACAAATGACATTGATTTCAATACATTTTGGAATGAATTAAAGTACAAAAACAGTTATTTTTCTGATAATAACTAAATGGTTTTAAGTGTGGAAATAAAAGATTGTAGTAAAATTAAATTGTATGTATATTTATAAATAAATTTGTACTTTTAATTATAATAAAAACAATCTACATTATATATATTTGTAAAAATATAAATTTATGTTTATTTATTTTCCCTTATTTCCTGGGATAGGTTCCTTAAAAAAGAGATTTTTAAAGCCGCAGGATTCGAACCTAAAATCTTTCAATTATGAGTTTGATATCTTACCGTTTTAGCCACCTCTTTCGAGTGTCGTATATAGTGGTAACAATATTGTAACATAACGGTTAGTAACAAATTAAAGTTAGCGCGCTAGTCCTAATATTGTAAAATAGCCGCCTTATTCAAATAACAAGTTAAAGTTAGGTTTAAATAACGCGCGTTTCCGCTATATTGTAAAATGACTGCCGTATTCAAATAACTTGTTCCTGTCAAGTATAAATAAATCACAAGTCCGCCATATTGTAAAAATGGCAGTTCTATTCAAATAGCAAATGTTTAAATGGTGCGCAAGTTTGCCATATTGTAAAAATGGCCGTCTTATTCAAATAAGGAGTTAAAGTTATGTTAGTAACAAATTCAAATAATATGCGTATCCGCCATATTGTAAAAATTCAAAACGGCAGTGGCGCCAAATTTCAAAATAATAGCAAAGTTTAAAATTACCGCGCTAGCCTACATATTACTTCAAATTTAAAATGGCGGTGGCGACAGGCCGTCTAGAGTGTTTGTTTACATCAAACCAATAATAAATATTTAAAATAATAACCATGCTTCAAATCACCGCTCTAACCGCCATATTGCTTCAAATTCAAGGTGGGGTCTTTGTTTACATGAAGTAACCATAAAAAGTTAAAGTTAAGTTAAGCACAAAGGTCATTAACCCTCCGCCATCTTTTGTTTACATCCAGCAACCATAAAAACGTTTCAAAATAATAACAATGTTTATTATCGCGTGTGTCCGCCATATTGCCAAAATTGAAAATAGCGCCTCTGTTTACATGAAGTAACCATAACAAGTTAATGTTAGGTTAAGCACAAAGGTCATTAACCCTTCTGCCATCTTTTGTTTAAATCATGTGAACGCCTGCGGCTATTTAAATCACGTGGCTATAACAAAGTTTCAAAATAATAACAAGGTAGTTAGGTTAAGCTGATAGGTCATTCACCCCGCCTCCATCTTTTGTTTACATCAGTGGCAGTCTGGGACTGTTTACGTCACGTTACAATAATAGAAGTTTCATAATAATAAGTTAAAGTTAAGTTAAGCGGAAAGGTCATTCACCCCGCCGCCATCTTTTGTTTACATCGTGTGACAACCGCCTTGGGGCAGGGAAAGGGAAGGGTTAGGTTTCAAAATAATAAGTAAAATTTAGCTTTAGCCTAGCGCCATACTTTCTCGGCTATTGTTTACATCAGGTGATCGCCTGGGGGCAGGGAGGGGAGTGTTAGATTTCAAAATAATAACAAGTGAAAGTTAGGTTTACCCTGGCGCCATACTGTCTGGGCCATTGTTTACGTCACGTGATAGCCTGGGGCAAGGAGAGAAGGGAGGACAAGGTTAGGCTTGTTTACGTGTGACGTCACTTCCGGTTCCAAAGATGTATGGTTACTACTACCGGACCATATATTGTAAAATACCCTGTCTATACTTTTCGTCCAATATTTTACCCATCTTGTGCTCGGTTTGTTTTTTATTCGAACCGGAGTTAGTTCTTCAACATAAAACTGGCCATCAGTCAGTGTTTTGTTTAAATCTTCAAATTCGTGGAGAGGTCGCGCATTCCTATTAATGACCTTTATAATCAGAAATATCTCTGTATTAAAATTCTGTTCCGAGCCTTTGGAAAATTCATGTTTCTCTTTACTTATTCTAACGTGTTACCCCACGCGAACTTCAGCTTTTACACTGCGCATACTACGCCGCTTCTCATTCATTCTCTTCCATACAGTTAGAATACCTGAAACAGTAACTTTTGATGGCTCTATGCCAGTTGTAGAATGGGCTGTATCATAGGCTGCGACAAATTTGGGCAGTTCATCCATATACCTGTAGGAGTTTCTATAGGTGAAATATTTATTTAGTTTTTCGCGAATCGTACGTTGATGAGCCCTTTCAATAAAGGAGCATTTTACGTCGGGATTTTAACAAACTAGAAACTTAATTCCCTGGCGTTTCAACATATCTTGGAAGGTCTTGTTAAATTCTCTGCCTTTATCTGTCCGCAAATTGACAGAGCGTGTTTTGTAAGGTTTAGAATATTTTTTATTTCTAAAGGTGGATTGAAATTCTCACATGACAGCGGCCCAGTCAAGGATTTTAGGGGTAAAATATGAAGGAATTTGGAAAAGACCGTTAATAAATACTTGCAACCGTCGTTGTATTTACTGATGTTCTGAACGTCAGTAAGATCAGCTTCCTACACATCCATCACGTTACTGACTTATATAGATTTCGCGGAACCCGTTTCCTAACGGGTCTGTGAAGTGTATGTGCATCAAGTTGTTCTAACCATGCTTTGGTTTCGCGAGGCGAAGTTTTCCTCCTGTCGGCTCTGCTAACAGCTGCTTGGATCTTCGCCAAGTCTGAGAAATCTGATAGCCTGCCGGGATCGTAAAACAGTCTGGCGTTCGTCTTATCTCCCTAATACATCATCCAACGTACAGTCCATCTGGTCAGGGGAAACATTTTTGAAATTACGTTACTACCTTAGTCCACGAACGATCCGAATGTTGCCTCCTGGTTCGAATCCCTCTAAATGGTTTTTGTTTATCTCTAAATTGTTCTTATATTTTTCAGGTCGCTTTCCGTGATCCCTTTGTTTTTAACATCCTTGCGAGTGAGAAGTTCCCATAGTCTCCTTCTCCCCTTAAGGTGTTTACCCGTAATTATTATATTACTCTCCTTATGGAAAGTTACGACGGAATTACCGATCATAAAATTGCCACCCTGTCTGCGAATTCCGTAATGTTTATCGAGCGATTCTTCTCTGGAAGGATACGGTCTTAAGTATGGACTGGCTAATTCACCGAAAGATTTTCAACCGAAATCGTGCATCTCTTCTTCTCCGTCATCAACTTTTTCTTCTTCTTTGATTTCGGGAATAGTTCGAATAGGTGTCTCAACTAAAGCCGCGTTTACATTGGTATAGTTACTTGTACCATTTACTGGTGCAAGTAGGTGTCTACACACACAAGTACTGTTTCCTCGCCAGTAGCAGGTGCGTCATCACGGAGACAGGATGAAATTCTTTTCGTGGCCGTATTTCTCGTTTAAAAATTGTTCGACGTAAGAAGGTTCTTGTGCAACTCTTCGAATGTTTAACTGAAGGAATCAATAATTTGATTGATGAAGAACAATTTCCTCCTCGGAGATTGTGGGTGAGGAAGTGGATTCGTAGAAGGGAAACAAGAGGAGCATCGGCCCTTCTTTTAAAAGAACTCTCTGTAGAGGATCCTCAAGAATATAGACT
>Ga0268261_10002646_pt1 | contig 12893 bp, 3 predicted proteins | sample TergutNc150P1_FD_190353 | JGI IMG/M metagenome (GOLD analysis project Ga0268261, IMG submission 190353) | Nasutitermes corniger P1 segment gut microbial community from laboratory colony in Florida, USA - Nc150 P1 (SPAdes) (version 2) | ecosystem: Host-associated > Arthropoda: Insects > Digestive... | reverse complement strand
ACTGTGAATGGTCTGTAACTGTGTGTTTAGATAATTATACTGTGAATGGTCTGTAACTGTGTGTTTAGATAATTATACTGTGAATGGTCTGTAACTGTGTGTTTAAATAACTATATTGTGAATGGTATGTAACTGTGTGTTTAGATAATTATACTGTGAATGTTCTGTAACTGTGTGTTTAAATAACTATATTGTGAATGGTCTGTAACTGTGTGTTTAGATAATTATACTGTGAATGGTCTGTAACTGTGTGTTTAGATAATTATTCTGTGAATGGCCTGTAATTTTACTGTGAATGGCTTGTAAACGAGTTTATTTAATTATACTGTGAATGGTCTGTAACTGTGTGTTTAGATAATTATACTGTTAATGATCTGTAACTGTGTGTTTAGAAAATTAAAATGGGAATGGTGTGCAAACGTGTGTTTATTTGATTATAATGTGAATGGACTGTAACTGTGTGTTTAGATAATTATACTGTGAATGATCTGTAACTGTGTGTTTAGAAAATTAAAATGGGAATGGTGTGCAAACGTGTGTTTATTTGATTATAATGTGAATGGACTGTAACTGTGTGTTTAGATAATTACACTGTGAATGGCCTGTAACTGTGTGTTTAGATAATTACACTGTGAATGGCCTGTAACTGTGTGTTTAGATAATTAAACTGTGAATGGTCTCTAACAGTATGTTTAGATAATAATACTGTGAATGTTCTGTAACTGTGTGTTTAGATAATTATACTGTGAATGATTTGTAACTGTGTGTTTAGATAATTATTCGGTGAAAGATGTGTAACTGTGTGTTAAGATATTTATATTTTGAATGTACTGTAACTGGGTGTTTAGGTAATTATGCTGTGAATGATCTGTAACTGTGTGTTTAAATATACTGTGTATGGCCTGTAACAGTGTGTTTAGATAATTATAATGTGAAAGTTCTGTAAATGTGTACAGATAATTATACTGTAAGTGATCTGTAAATGTGTGTTTAGATAATTATACTGTGAATGGTCTGTAAAAAAGTTTTTATTAAATTATACTGTGAATGGTCTGTAACTGTGTGTTTAGATAATTATACAGCGAATGCACCTTAACTCTGTGTTTAGATAATTTTACTGTGAATGTTCTGTAAATGTTTGTTTAGATAATTATACTGTGAATGGTCTGTAACTCTACGGTCTTTAGATAAATACACAGTGAATTTTCTGTAACTGTGTGTTTAGAAAATTATATTGTGAATGGCCTGTAGCTGTACTGTGTTTAGAATGTTATACTGTGTATGGTCTGTAACTGTGTGTTTAGAAAATTATACTGTGAATGGTGTGTAACTATGTGTTTAGGTAATTATACGGTTAAAGTTCGGTAGTTTTACTGTTTTAAGGTAATTAGACTGTGAGAGGACTGTAACTGTAGGTTTAGATAATTATAAAGTGAATGATCTGTAACTGTGTGCGTAGATATGCTGAGAATGGTCTGTAACTGTGTGTTACATTGTTATACTGTGAATGGTCTCTAACTGTGTGTTTAGATAATTATACTGTGAATGGTCTGTAACTGTGTGTTTAGATAATTATATTGTGAATGTTCTGTAAGTGTGTGTTTAGATAATTATATTGTGAAAGGTCTGTAGCTGTACTGTGTTTAGATAGTTATACTGTGAATGGTCTGTAAATGTGTGTTTATAGAAAATTATACTGTGAATGGTCTGTAACTGTGTTTAGATAATAATACTGTTAATGTTCTGTAGTTGTACTGTGTTAAGATAATTAGACTGTGAATGGACTGTAACTGAAATTTTAGATAATTATACTGTGAATGATCTGCAACTGTGTGTTTAGATATGCTGAGAAGCTAATTAGACTCTGAATGGACTGTAACTATAGGTTTAGATAATTATACTGCGAATGGTCTGTAACTGTGTGTTTAGATAATTATACTGTGAAGGTTCTGTAACTCTGTGTTTAGTTAATTATACTGTGAATGTTCTGTAACTCTGTGTTAGTTAATTATACTGTGAAAAGACTGAAACGTGTGTTTATTTATTTATACTGTGAATGGCCTGTAAATGTGTTTTTAGATAATTATATTGTGAAAGTTGCGTTATTTTGTGTTTAGATAATTATAATGTGAATGGCCTGTAACTGTACTGTGTTTACATAATTATACTGTGAATGGTCGGTAACTGTGTGTTTAGATAATTATACTGAAAATGATCAGTAACTGTGTGTTTAGACAATTATACTGTGAATGTACTGTAACTGTGTGTTTAGATAATTATACTGTGAATGGTCTGTAACTGTGTGTTTAGATAATTATACTGTGAATGCACTGTATCTGTGTGTTTAGATAATTATACAGTGAATGTTCTGTAACTCTGTGTTTAGTTAATTATACTGTGAAATGTCTGAAACGTGTGTTTATTTATTTACACTGTGAATGGCTTGTAAATATGTTTTTAGATAATTATACTGTCAAAGGTCTGTAACTGTGTGTTTAGATATTTAAACTGTGAATGTTCCGTAAATGTGTGTTTACATAATTATACTGTAATTGGTCTGTAACTGTGTGTTTAGATAATTATAATGTGAATGATCTGTAACTGTGTGTTTAAATAATTAGACTGTGAATGACCTGTAACTGTGTGTATAAATAATTAAACTGTGAATGATCTGTACCTGTGTGTTTAGATAATTAAACTGTGAATGTTCTGTAACTGTGTGTTTAAATAATGAATCTGCGAATGGTCTGTAACTGTGTGTTTAGATAACTACACTGTGAATGGTCTGTAACTGTACTGTGTTTAGATAATTATACTGCGAATGATCTGTAACTGTGTGTTTATTTAATTATACTGTGAATGATCTGTGAATGTGTTTTTGATAACTATACTGTGAATGTTCTGTAACTGTACTGTGTATAGATAATTATACTGTGATTGGTCTCTGTGTTTTTAGATAATTACACTGTGAATGATGTGTAACTGTCTTTTTGATAATTATACGTTGAATGGTCTGTAACTGTGTTTTTAGATAATTATACTTCGAATGATCTCTAACTGTGTGTTTATCTAATTATAATGTGAATGGTCTGTGAATGAGTTTTTAGATAATTATACTCTGAATGGTCTGTAACTGTGTGTTTAGATAATTATACTGTGAAAAGTGTGTATCTGTGTTATTGATAATTATACTTTGAATGTTCTGTAACTGTACTGTGTTTAGATAATTATACTCTGAATGGTCTGTAACTGTGTGTTTAGATAATTGTACTGTGAAAGATATGTAACTGTGTTTTGGATAATTATACTTTGAATGTTCTGTAACTGTACTGTGTTTAGATATTTATACTCTGAATGGTCTGTAACTGTGTGTTTAGATAACTGTACTGTGAAAGATATGTAACTGTGTTTTGGATAATTATACTTTGAATGTTCTGTAACTGTACTGTGTTTAGATAATTATACTGTGAATGGTCTGTAACTGTGTGTTTAGATAATTATACTGTGAATGATGTGTAACTGTGTTTTTGATAATTATACTGTGAATGTTCTGTAACCCTGTGTTTAGATAATTATACTGTGAATGGTCTGTTCCTCTGTGTTTAGATAATTAAACTGTGAATTTTCTGTAACTTTGCTGTGTTTAGATAAATATACTGTGAATGGTCTTTAACTGTGTATTTAGATAATTATACTGTGAATGATCTGTAACTCTGTGATTAGATAATTCTACTGTGAATGTTCTCTAACAGTGTGTTTAGATATCATATTAATGGTCTCTGTTTTTTATATAATTATAATGTGAATGGTCTGTAACTGTGTGTTTAGATAATTTTACTGTGAATGGTCTGTATCTGTATTGTGTTTGGATAATTATACTGTGAATGGTCTGCAACTGTGTGTTTGGATAACTATACTGTGAATGGTCAGTAACTGTACTGTGTTTAGTTAATTATACTCTAATTGTTCTGTAACTGTGTGTTTAGATATTTATAGAGTGAATTGTCTGTAACTGTGTGTTTACATTATTATACTGTGAATGGTCTTTAACTGTAGTGTGTTAGATAATTATACTCTGAATGATCTGTAACTGTACAGTGTTTAGATAATTATACTGTGAATGGTCTGTAACTGTACCCTGTTTTAGAATTTTACAGTAAACGCTATATAGCTGTATTGTATTTAGATAATAATGCTACCAATATTATGTAACTCTGTGTTTAGATAATTATACTGTGAATGATCTCTAACTGTACTGTGTTTAGAAAATGAGACTGTGAATGTTCTGTAACACTACTGTTTTTAGGTAATTATACTGCGAATGGTCTGTAACTGTGCGTTTATGTAATTATACTTTGAATTGTCTGTAACTGTGTGTTTAAATAATTATACTGTGAATGGTTTGTAACCGTGTGTTTTCCTAATTAGACTTAGAATTATCTGTAACTGTACTGTGTTTAGATAATTATACTGCGAATGGTCTGTAACTGTGCGTTTAGATAATTATTCTCCGAATGGTCTTTAACTGTGTGTTTAGATAATTATTCAGTGAATGTTCTGTAACTGTGTGTTTAGATAATTATACTGTGAAAGTTCTGTAACATTGTGTTTAGTTATTCATACACTAAATGGTCTGTAACTGTGTGTTTAAATAATTAAACAGTGAAAGATCTGTAACCATGTGTTTAGGTAATTATGCCTTAAATGGTCTGTACCGTTGTGTTTAAATAATTATAGTGGGAATGTTCTGTAACACTATGTTTAGGAAATTACACTGTTAAAGTTCTCTAACTGCGTGTTGAGATAATTATACAGTGAATGATCTCTAACAGTGTGTTTAGATAATTATACTGTGAATGATCCGTAACTGTGTGTTTAAATAATTAAACTGTGAATGTTCTGGAAGTTTGTGTTTAGATAATTATACTGTGAATGGTTTGTAACAGGGTGTTTAGATAATTATACTGTGAATGATCCGTAGCTGTGTGTTTAAATAATTATACTGTGAATGTTCCGTAACTGCGTGTTTAGATAATTATTCAGTGAATGGTTTAGTAACAGTGTGTTTAGATAATTATACAGTGAATGGTCTGTAAAAGTGTGTTAAGGTAATTATACAGGGAGGTTCTGTAACAGTGTGTTTAGATAATTATACTGTGAATGAGACGTAACTGTGTGTTTATATAATTATACTGTAAATGTTCTCTAACAGTGTGTTTAGATAATTAAACTGTGAATGATCCGTAACTGTGGTTTTAAATAATTAAACTGTGAAAGTACTGTAACTGTGTGTTTAGATAATTATACTGTGAATTGTCTGTAACTGCGTGTTTAGATAATTATACAGTGAATGGTCTGTAACTGTGTTTAGATATTTATACTGTGAATGGTCTGTAACTGCGTGTTTAGATAATTATACTCTGAATGGTCTCTAACAGTGTTTTTAGATAATTATACTGTGAATGATCCGTAACTCTGTGTTTAAAGAACTGAACTGTGAATGTTCTGTAACTGCATTTTTAGATAATTATACAGTGAATGTTCTGTAACTGCGTGCTTAGGTATTTATAATCTGAATGGACTGTAACTGCGTGTTTAGATAATTATACTGTGAATGGTCTGTAACTGCGTATTTAGTTAATTGTACTCTGAATGATCCGTAACTCTGTGTTTAAAGAATTAAACTGTTAATATTCTGTAACTGCGTTTTTAGATAATTATACAGTGAATGGTCTGTAACTGCGTATTTAGATATTTATACTCTGAATGATCTGTAACTGCGTGTTTAGATAATTATACAGTGAATGGTCTGTAACTGTGTGTTTACACAATTATAGTCTGAATGTTCTGTAACTGTGTGTTTACATATTTATACTGCGAATGATCTGTAACTATGCTTTTATATAATTTTCTTTTGAATTTTCTGTAACTATGAGTTCAAATAATTATACTGTGAATGGTTTGTAAATGTGTTTTTACATAATTATTCTGTGATTGGTCTGTAACTCTACTGTGTTTAGATAATTATACTCTTAATGGTTTGTAACTGTGTGTTGTGACAGCACGACGTTCTGACAATAATTGTTTGCACACTGAACTGACATATGTAATTACTGCTTAATAATTTTTGTTATTATTTCCATCATTTTCTCTCAATTAATACGATACCGAAACACAAACCAGACACACCGACTGCATAATAATTACTTTTCGCTCTGAATGCCTACAAACAAAGGCAACATTCCATTCCAGACTTTCAGTTACAATGTATTCCGCTATAGTAGAGCATTCCATCAGTAATTCTGAACCCCAGGTATTTCCGACTATTCTGGGCAATTGTAACACATCTTTCCCCCGCTCATTATCCGGATCACTGGTGGGAAGTCTATGACAATCTGTATTCCGACAGTTGTGGGATGGTTGAAGAGGGAAGAGACTGCAGTCTTTAACTATTTATCAGTAACGAAGTGATTTGTTGGTGTTGTAATGTTCTGTGTCAATTATTGTTGGTGTAGTAGTGTTTTGTGTCACTTATTGTTAGTGTGGTAGTGTTCTGTGTCACTTATTGTTGGTGTAGTAGTGTTCTGTGTCAATTATTGTTGGTGTCGTAGTGTTGTGTGTCACTTATTGTTGGTGTCGTAGCGTTCTGTGTTACTTATTGTTGGTGTGATATTTTTCTGTGTCACTTTTTGTTGGTGTCGTAGTGTTGTGTGTCAATTATTGTTAGTGTTGTAGTGTTGTGTGTTACTTATGTTTGGTGTGGTAGTGTTCGGTGTAACTTATTCCGATATTACAGTAAATTTATAACACTAAATTCCCTTTGTTATTATTATCTTCATCATAATTATCACCATTATCATCATCATCATCATGTACAGTTAAGTTCAGTACTTATTCTTAAGAACTATAATTTAGCTTTCAGGGAAGGTTTTTTCCATGTTACAAATATCATAGGTTTTCACTCTCCGTGTCCGAATTCTTAAGCAATCCGCAACATCCCTCCTCACATATTGTCCAAATTGCCAAGGGACTCCTTTGTATATCTTCAGTGAAATTCTGTAAGTATCAACGTATAAATTTCTACGTACATTTCTCGCTTACTGTCTACACCATATGATATTTTGCCATATCCAAGCAACAAAACTTATTACAACCCTTCAGATATTCACATTTTGTTTAGCTGATATACGTTGGTGTGTGCTGAAGACAACAGTTGTTTTATTTTAAGGTCACCACATAATGAAGTCGCACTATGGCCCTGGGGTCGACACAGCCCCTAACAGAAATGAGTACCAGGAATTTTTCCTGGGGTAAAGGCGGCCGGTGCTTAGGGCTGACAACCTTTCCACCTACATGTGCCCATTGTCTTGAAATCTGGGAGCCTCAACAATCTGGAAACCTCAGGGCCTATCCAGGCCTTGTAATGGGATTGCTTTACCTTTACATATTACATAATGAAGTATTGTAGTACTTAGTGGATAATTTGTGTAAAGTTTGCAACTGGATGGGTTTACTAGAAAAGGATTTCTAAGAATTTTGGCACCCCCGGCTGTAGCTAAAGATTTGAATTCATAAAAATATATATCAGTACAGTGTTTTGTTATTTTAATTTAGCAATTAACATAGTATTATGATTGCAATACACCTGTCTTGAGAAACCACAAAACACACAGAGGTCTCCACTGTACTGGTGAGTGTTGTTAATCCCTACTGTATTCATGCTCTACTGAAATATAAAGAAAATATTACCTAATTTTGAGTTTTAAATGTGTTCTTCTTCGCAGTTCACATCTTCAGCAGTACAGACCGCAGTAGACTGTTCATAGTGAGCTTTGCGCTGTGCTGTATGTGGCGAATTATTTTGTTTGGGAGAGAGAAGACTAAAGGTGTGGTCTGATTTAATTAATGGATATGTTCACAGGCAGCACTTGGGACGGTAACAACTGAACATGTGGGAAATTAAAAGAAATTTTATACGTTTATGAATACAAACAAAATAGTTGGAGGAATAATCAATCTACAATCAGTACAAATAACCAACAAAATGAAACCTTGTAATTGAATATATTATTCCAAAGTTTATTGAAATATCAACATGTTTCAAGCGGCATACCGCTCATTATCACGATCTCTAAACTGTATTTGCAGCCTCTGCAAATACAGTTTACAACTCCTGATGATGAGCGGCATGCCACTCAAAACATGTTGAGCTTTCAATAAATGTTGGAATTATAAATTCTATTACAGGGTTGCATCTTGTTGGTTATTTCTACTGATTCACACTACGAGGCACGGATTCATGAAGATTAAATTTAAAATATCTACACCCCAGAAAGCACATCAGACTGTAGTATATCAATAAAACTCTCCAGCACATCCGTAGCATAATTTTATTAATTTTAATGAAATATGTACATTTGTGTGTGTACATGAATATGTGACTGAATGGAAGGTAGTGACGAGTAGGTTTTGAGAATGTCAATATTAACTGAATATGTAAAATCGCTGTATGCTGAAAATGTTTTAAAATTATTACATTTTGCTACACGTGTAGACTGTGTACCTTAAAGCTTTGTGCCCTGAAATTTACTTCATGCTCCGAGAGAGACAACAAATCTTCTGTCTTTGAAATAAATTCAACAATAAATACACTTTTAGCACGTAATAAGTATATCGAACCTAAGGTCCCATTTAATAATATCTTTATAAAATTGTTGTTGTAATGTAAAATATAAGGGATTATGTGTAAAATTTATATTATTGTTTGAGTTGGTTTGAAGTTGTTTGTAAATACATTGAAATATGGCAGTGCGTAAATTAAATTTTTATGTTCAAAAATTTTTCAATATTGCCTTTTATGGGATAATGTAGAAAAGTATAGCACAGCTGTACAGTCTACAACCGACAATATAATACAGCGCATGCGCGCTGCTTACTCCGTAACTAGTGCTACAGACACACGCTCACCATATACAATGATCATTGCTGTTTTTTTATATGAGAGTTGCTCATTGGAAAATTAAACGTACAGTGTCTTTCTGGTTAAAAATTCGAGAGAATCTAAGCTACACAATTATGCCTATGATACACGCAATTACGCTACCTTTTAGGTTTTCACAGCGGTATAAACAACCTACCATTTCTTCTGTTATATGAAGCTAAGTTGCTGGGTAATTGGTTACAGAATTTTCGAGAGAATGTAAGGTCTCATTTTGAAAAGGTCAGTATGTTCCACTCAATTTTTCCCGTTGAAGATTTAACAGTAATTTTCAACAGAAAAGTTCAGAAATAATTACCCAGTGACGAGGGTGTCTAACAGCACATTTGGCTGTATCGTAGAAGAGATAGGCGAAATCTGTGGCACGCATGGCAGTTAAGAATTTACCAAATAAATTTTACCCTGAATACCTAAAGCGAAGGCATCACTTGGAGGAAATATGTGAATAAGAAACGGCAGTATTAATATGGATCTTAAATAAATGAGATAAAATGTTGTAACCTGCAGGTATCGACTGTAATAAACAGGCTATTTGCAGGCCTTGTGAACACGGAATATATATTTCGGTTGCTCAAAACACAATAAATTGCCTTCCCTAATATGCAATTAATCGTAAGGTAACAGTTTGTTGAGGCACAGCGCCATAATCAGGAAGGTTGCGGGTTCGATTCCCGATGGGTCGTTGGGATTTTCATTGACTTAATCCTTTCTGTCACACTATGGAACTAGGGTCGACTCAGTCTCTAACAAAAATGAGTACCAGAAATATTTCATGGGTGTAAAAGATTCTGGTGTGTAGGGCTGACAAATTTACCACAACAATTTGCCGAATATACTCAATTCTTAGAGCCTGGAACACACGGGACCTCTCTTGGTTTGTACAGGGATTGCTTTACGGTACCTTTAACTCGTACAATTAATACTACCACAAGTAGGAATCAGATCCCTGGAGTTTTGTAATTTGTTGGTTCTAAACCTTCTCGAACTCTTATAAAACATTTCACCTTTTAAAGCGAGCAACCAAGTTTTAACAAATAAAATTTTCCAACAACTTGCTACACCTGCAGTTGTACAGCGAATTTTAAATTTATTGTGCACTGTGACTGTCGCTGTAAAAACTGAGAAATTAGTATTTTCAGGTCATGGGTCTTGCCAAGTTATCTTTCACTTTCTGGTCAGAAATTAAAATAAATTTATTAATTTACACTGACAAAAACAGTATAAATAAAATCGCCCTCTTTTACTCCATGAAAGTAGAAGACGGAGATTTTTTTAATGAAAAACCTTAATATATTAATGTATTTTTGTGACAAAAAATGTAATAACAGGATTAACCCCATCAGAAGATAAAAATAATTTAACTCCAAATATGTACATTGCACACAACTACAGTATTTTATCGGATTACACTACAAAAATTTATGACCTCCAGTTGAAATTAAACGGTAAAGGGAATAAATTTGATCAAATTAAATTTTGTGTGTCATTTGAATGCAAATGGAACACATTCCCTAGTTCCATGTTAGGAATAATTATTTTCTTTGTGAACTGAGTCCTGAGAAGTTTATTGGAAACCATAAGAAAAGTAGCAGCATTTTATGTTACATTTGTTGCGTGTTGACAGCAGGTTTTGTTAGGTTATTTAGGCAAAGGATAGGAAGGAGTGGAATGGGATGGTATGGAAGGGTTGGGTCGGGGGTTGGGAGATTGATGGTAAGGGGAAGAGAAGGGAAGGGGTTGGAAATTAGTACAAAAATTCTTAAATATTTATTGAAAAATTTGGTTACTAATCTGAAGGGAAGATAATATTAAAGTCTACTCTTACACTGAAGCATTTGAAATGTCATTAAAAAAGCGTGTGTTTGAAAGACATAAACCCAGGGCAAGAACTAACACCAAACGTTACAGCTGTGACCAGTACCAAGCATTCTGACAGTGACACTGAAACAATTTGTTCCTTAAAGCGAATTAGTATGTACATTACTTGATCGATTAAGACATCCCAAGTTGCACTGTACTCCATACAGTTACAGAACACGCAGCACAGGCGCAGTGTGCGTGGGGTTTTAACTGTGGGTATTGTGTGGAGGATTTCCGAGCGTTTCGTCACGAAATTGATAACATCACACCGTTGGTGTGTCTCGGCATTATGTTTGTCACTTGACCTTGCGGGTAGAACATACTGTTCGCTAGGATCAATATAGTATAGTCCTATAAATGAGCAGCTGCACTATTCCAATTCTGGAAATATATTTCTGCAACTTTTTCAGAACCACGGAGTCAGAGCATCGCTGTGGTTGTTACGTTGGTGACCTCTGAAATTCTCTATAGTGAGCCAGATGAATCCAGTTCACTTTCCAATCTTGATAGCTCTAAAATAAGTTTGGTATCTGACAGACCAGATATACCCATCGAATTTTAAATTTAGTAAAATATGCAGTGTATGTCTATCATAGTATCACATTTGTGTATAACGTCAGTGTATGTATACTTACCGCTGCACAAATAGCTATAGTATCAGAAACATACAGATATATACACACGGATGCACATCCTTCCAAAGCTTCTGTACTGCACATTAGGAGACATTGGTTCAATTACATCTGTACATCTAGTGCTGCTATTCGTTAGACAAAGACACATAAAACTTATCCACTCGTACACTGGGCGTCTAAGTACGTAGGAAATTACGGTGTATAAAACCTGGATATCTACGTATGTTACTTATGTGCCTACACTTCATACAACGCACAATTCATGTCAGAACTTCTTAACAGTGTGTGCTACTCATCAACGTGAATTTGTTCTCACACCCACTAAATCTGGAGTTCGAAATTTTAATCTGGTTTTCGTGTTTGCAACAGCAAGGGAAATTAATCTAGAAATGCCTTCTGAAATGTAGACTGGAGCAGAACAGAGCTTCAGGAGTGCAAAATGAATTAAGGTAATGTAAGCATGTTAAAACACAAAATGCACACTATAATTCTTCGAGTCCACCAATTTAAAACAATTCCTTTCCAAAAGGAATTTTTTCATTGGAAGTTGAACCAAAAAAAAAATGACAAGGCACAAACCGATTACCAAAGCAGCAGCAAGTTCGACTATAAGGTTTGTAGTCTTTAATGTATGTTGGTTTGAGGATGATGTGTGTTCTGAGATAAAGAACGAGAACACTATACAACACTGCTGGCTACCACAATGTAAAACAGAACACATGAAAATATTTAGTACACGGGGAGCAAAAACTTTTAACACAACTAATCACATACTCTGGTAACGTCTAAAACGTTAATGACTATTTTCAGCAGCTCGTGTTTTGAGAAGGAAAAGGGGGTTAATAATACAGCCATATTACAATATTCGCAAACTTGCAGATTGTGTGAACGCAAACACGATATTCCATGATAAAATACAAGAACCACCAGCTAGTTACATTACTACAGGGCTTCACAAGGAGTGTGTAAAGACTGGTGACATTTAGTTTGATAATGTTTAGCTGTCAGCTAATTGATGTAACTGAATGGTGCGTGTTTAGATAATTATAAGTTGAATGGTCTGTAACTGTGTGTTCTGACAGCAAGGCATTCTGATTGTAATTGTTTGTACACTGAAATGACATAAGAAATTAGTGTAAAATATTATCCTGCTAACGTGGAGAATATGGTGAACTTCTAATAATGCCAGCAAATTGCAGATGGGATTTAACTTTGCGTTTAAAGTGTTAAATCCTTACACACTCTTCTCTAAATCAAAGTGATAGGGAAAAACAAACCAGACCCACCGGTTGCATAAATATTACTTTTCACTCTATATGCCACAAAACAGACTTAACATTACAGGATTAATTTTACTTATAATTCATTCCGCTATATTACAGCAGTCCATCAGTAATTAT
>Ga0268261_10002645_pt1 | contig 12893 bp, 7 predicted proteins | sample TergutNc150P1_FD_190353 | JGI IMG/M metagenome (GOLD analysis project Ga0268261, IMG submission 190353) | Nasutitermes corniger P1 segment gut microbial community from laboratory colony in Florida, USA - Nc150 P1 (SPAdes) (version 2) | ecosystem: Host-associated > Arthropoda: Insects > Digestive... | reverse complement strand
AAGTTACCCGGATATCTGACTAGTAACTTCGAAGTGATACCTACGGAATTCTGCCTATTACAATTCTATTTGGATGACCGTTCACGGTTTTACTTGAATAGCTTTTAATATGTAACTTTGTAAATCTCTTATAATTTTATATTGTAACAACGAGATCTCGTTTGATGAATTTTAGAATAAGTTTAATGTGTAAACTGGTTAACTTTACTTGTAACTCACTATACATGCCGTAGTAGGCGTTACGGCCAGTAGTAGACTCCAACATATTTTATACAATTTGTAGACCTGAAGATGGCCCAATGAAGGGGTTGAAACATGTTGTCAAGATGAGACAACAATAAATAACGAAGGCTACTGATAGCTAATACCAGAATATAGAGCTGTGTTTTGACTGTTTATATACATAAGTATAACTGATAAGTGAACAATTCTACGTTCTGCCCACACAGTGTATTTGTGTGTTTTGTGTGGATCTCAGAACAAACAGCGATTATTTACCTATACAGCATTAACTGACTAGTTTTTATAACAGAGATATAGTGTGTGTACTGTGCGGTACAAATTGAATCTTCAAGTCCAGTGCTTGTTTATGTATCACCAGGTTTAATGTTAAAAAATTGTGTGTTCTGACTGCACATTAAACCATTAATCTCGTACATAGAAAAGGACCTCACAACATTTTATTTCCACTAGCAGGGAACACGTTGTGACAGCAAACTGCATCGTGCCCCTTACCAGCTGCTGACTGCCATTAAAAGAATGCATAAAAGCTAACTGCCTGTTGCTTCCTATTTTCCTGAAAGCCTGCTAAACATGTGCAACAAGTAACAAGACCGTAAGACATACTGTGAATTTAATTTATGTACAAAATTTTCATATTATCATCAGTATATTTTTATTGTGCATAATGCATACAAAATGTGCAGTTTAAAGTGCATATAATTATACAGTGTAATGCATATTGTCCGAGTACAGATCAAAGTCTTCTCAAGTTGGGGTCTGCTCTGCTACCTCTAAATGTCTTTGTTGCTGGTCTATCCTCTTCTCCTTCACTGAGATGGCAAAAGATTTTGTCTGCTTGCTCCATGATAACAAGCTGCCTTAATGACTTATGTCATGTCCCACCTGCATGCTTAGCCTGCTTTTCATCTTCAGTTGTTGATCCAGTGACCTTACAGTCATGAACAACAGCCTTCATGTCAAAATTGTTCCAGTCACTAATGTTGGCAAATTTAAAGCATCACCCACACTTGCTTCCCATTGGAGCACAGCTGCCTTTACCTTTATATTATGGACTCGTGTCCTGAACTCTCACTTACATGTCTTTTTCAGACATGTTGGGATCTATACCTGTGTACTATCTCATATGTACTGGACACATTATTTAAAAATTCATAAAATGGCAGATAAACAAAGAAGGTGTGCCAGGTCTATCAGCTGCTCATGAGATGTTGATACTTATTGGTATGTGTGTGTGTGTGTGTGTGTGTGCAGCATTCAGGTCCAGCTGTTGAAATTCAAGAAACAGCTTGCAGTGCGGTATGATGGTCCTCCCTATCTGTGTACCAAAATAAGTATACCCAGGCATAGTCAATGAACATGACACATTACAAATGCATGTTTATACTTTTCTTAATTATGCATCATGTAGACCACCTGAAAGAGAAAATCAGTAATTGCACAGGAATGTGATGTAAAAACACAACAACTGTCAGTTCACACCACAACAGGTGCCACAATTTGTGTACACACATCATAAAATGCAAGGTATCTGATGTGTGTGCAGGTCATGTGTTAACCACACTTGAATAACTCTGACAGATTTCAGTAAAAATGCAGCCTGTAGAAAGAAAATTATTCTGTGTGGACAGACAAACATGTCAAGGGCAAGAGTCACCATCTTAATAGGAAATAACTCTGAATATATGATAGTAGATTACTAAAGGGTCAGAACACACGTGGGTAAAAAAACTGAAAACTACATAACAACTCACAAGTCACTGAATATGGATTAATGCAGCTGACAGATCTTGACCTCCAAAAACAGAAGCATGTTCTGACTGGGTACAGACGGTGAAAGGACACGTCAAGCAACCATGCAACATGCTACCACATCACTAAACTCATTACCTGGTTTACTTTTCTCATCATGTAATGTATTAAAATTAATATTATCAATACAACACTATGTTCTGAGGGCAAGATTGGCTCATCTTCACAGGCTTGCTTCTTGAAAGTAATCAACACAGAATCAGGTCAAGGCACTGAACACATCATGCTGCAAAGACAGTTTAACTCTTGCATAACTGACTGGGCACAAAATGTACAAACTGTACAAAAGCTGGGTCTTTTCTTCAGCAGTTACCAGTGGTGTAGAGTAACTGCCTTATCAATATTTCTGCAAGTATTATCATTATTCAGTACATTATGTTGTTTTTAGAATGCTAATTTTTTAAAATCAAATTGGATCATTTTGTACCCATGCTAGTTCTACTGTTACAGGACAATGGACCGGAAATGTTGCCAGTGCAATGAAAAGTTTGAATAACAGCAATTTTTTTTGTCTTTAATTGAGCCCAAGAAACAAAATTTAAAAAATAAATAAATAAAATAAAAACATGAGGAAATAATTAGAAAATGTGCATACAACATGTACCCAACAAAGCGAAGTTGGATGTTTACTGCTCCATAATCCAAGTCAAATGCATTTCTCATGTCATATCTGATGCTTCACTGTAAATAACTTCTTCTGCTATTGGGTTTCATTTGTGATGTCATATAAAGCATCCTGGCATAGCAGATGCATTAGCTTCTTCAGACTACCATTCCACATGATCAATCATCACTTCTAGGCAGGTCTGCATCCCATCCAACCACACGCAGTATGTTTCTCCAGCCTGTACTCCTTTCCAACAGTCACTGCACCTTGCAAGAGCCCAGTGTTATACCTGAGGTGTTTTGTTTCTCTGCACATTTCCTTCTTCTTCCTCCTGTCTCACTGTCAGCACCACTTGTCCACAGTGTTTTCAGACTTACATACCTTCAAGGTCTTGCTGCATTTTGTGCAGATCATCTTAGTCTTCGGCAGTTTTTTTTTTTTAAGTCATCACTATTCCATTCATACGCACCAGGCCCATAAGCAACGATGCTCCAGATATCTTCATAAGTTCAGCAAACCACTTTCATATCTGTGTACTGCATATTCACACTGCGTGCTCTTACTATCCCTGTTCCGATTCCTCTCTGCTTCATCCTGCTCATTCCATTCCATCACCATATCCTTCACATTGCATGCTTACATCTGATTACTGGTTCTGTCTGCTATCCCACTGCATTCTGGTGTCCTAGGTTATGTTTTCTGTCCCATACTAATGCCTCCTCAATTACTCAACAATCTGCTTCCTCTGCTGGACTTGCATGATCAGTCACTCAACCATCTTTGTCACACGCTAGAAATAACAGGCTCACAGCAGTGTGTGTTGATGAAAACAATCTATATGATGTTAATTAAAATTTGAACAGATGTCTCTGTGAAAATCTAGTTGACATGGTTTATAAGCTGAAACATGCCAGACAAATGAAGCAGGCATAATAAGACATAAGTGTACTGTGCTGGTATTCATTGACCCATCTATTTCCAGATTTTGCAAACACACAAAAAGTTCAGCAGACTAACCCCTACACAACAGAGTCAGTACATGAAATAAAGAATGTATGGCAAATATTACGGCGCATCAGACATTTTGATTAGCTCATAGATCTGAAGACTTCGACCTCAACTAGCATACATTTGTCTGCATCCATACATTTCTTCACAAATTCTCTATGAAAAACCACACATTCACAATTTCGAAACACTTCATTAATACTTTTATGATATGAGGAAGTCACATGACAAGCTACAGCAGTTCCACATTTATCTGATTTGTTAACTGTTATCTTGTATTTGTAAGAGGAAGCGTTGACTGCTGGTCCCACATAAAACACACTGCTATATACATGACTGTCTTTGACTGCAGTGTACCAGAAAAAAACTTCATCCATCGCAAACATTGCTCGACACCAAAAAGGGCCATTTTCGATACCCCATAATCTTGTCCTATACTTCCCTGCTCGAAGAGGATTAGAGAGATCGGTGTGATTTGTCTCTAAGTGATTCACAAGTGTAGCTGGCGAACCCTTCCAGCTGCATGGATCTCTATTCAACATTGAAAATGGGCACTTGTGTGTTTGATGAGGACACTCAGCATGATGTGCTGCACGCTGTTGCAAAGTGAGTGACTCCTTACAACCCTCTTCCTGATATTTACACGGATACACCATCCTACCAGCTATATTCTCAAGGGCATAATTCCTGGAATTTGAGAAGGCTTTTGTGCAGACTGGGCATCTGTGCATTTTATTTCTGCAGGTGGTACATATGCTATGGCCGCTCACACACATGGCAATAGGTGGCACCACATACTCTCGGCAGACAGGGCACTCCAGTTCCTTCAGAAGACCTTGCAACACTGGGTCCATCTGTGGCTCCGTACAAGTTCCACACTCAGACCTTGGATTGAAGAAAACCCAAACAGTAAGACAAACAAAATATAAAGAGCATGGCTTGGGAAACAAGAATAAATAAATTATGAAAAATGTTATTCTGCACTTGGAATGAAGACTGCAGATTCCTTCAAAACATGGCTAAATTTCTAGCAGATTACTATACCACATTCTAGGTGAATAACACCACAGACTCAAAGAGCTTTACATTTTGTATGTGTACATACACACATACACACACACAAAGAGTTTAAAAAACTTATGCCAAAATCCACTCTGCAATGTAAAAAATTCAATTACCACTAACAAGCCCCTGAAATAATTATGTGAGATTTGAAGTTTTTGAACTGGCAGTGGGACAGTTTTTTCAGCAAGTACCTTGGTTTTCCCCTACCAGTATCATTCCACTAATGCTCCATATTCCTTCATTCATTCGCCAATAACTAACTGATGCTGTATAATCTTGGCAAGTGCCAGCTTCATTGATTACTAAACACTAAAATAAATATTATAATTATTAATGGAAGTTACCTGAAGATGAGTCTGATATTTGTCTGTATGAAAGTAAGACGATACTGGAGAAAATAGCAAAATGAAGGGCTTTCAGTCACATTAGGGTCAGGATATCAAAGGCGCTCAGATATGACACATGCAGCTCAAGTGAGAGAGAGAACAGAAATGCATACATTTTTTTGATAGTGGAACCTGGCAGAAAGAGACTGGTTAGGAGATTTTGCTGTAAATGGGATTATACTACAAAACTGCATCTTAAAGAGGGTTGGAAGGTTTGGCTTGGGTTCATCTGGCTCAGCGTTGTGCCAGCATGCTGGCTGTTGTAAACACGACACTGAACCTTCGCGTTACTTAAAATGCAGGACGTTTCTTTGGCTAGGTGCGCAAGTATTCGCTTTTCAAGGACTCTACACAAGTCAGTCTGCTTATTTTGGTGATCTCGTGTTCCGTCAAACTTCGATGGCGTAACTAGAAAACCGGTCCAGCACATTCGACTATCATAAGACGCGTCGCAACAACAAATACAGCTTTGGTAACTTACTCTTATATTTAAATGAATTATAGTCAATCGGAACCAGAGTCGCTACTTTGATGTAACAAAACGCTTCCGCTACAGAAGGCACAACCTCGGTCCCTAGCCATTTACCTGTACAAACAAATGTACACATAACATCACATCATATCACGAGAATCGTAATCGAAATAACTTACATGTTTAATTGTGCAGTGGTCATGTCAAGTTAAGAATAACAGTTTCGCTACACACTTCCTACACAAATCATCCAATAACCAATTCAGGCCTACCAACACCGCTGAAGGACACGCGCAAAGCAGCAGGGCTACCAACATCACATTGCATATATTTGACGTGGCTGTTACGCATCGTGCAATTTCCTCATTGCAAGTAACTGCATTACGTAACTGCGGAATCACACAGTCACGTATAAATCTGTGATGTTAGTGTTTTTCAACTTGTGGTCCGCAAACAGCAAGGTATCTGCTATATGTGCAGGTCTCATGTAAACCACACTTGAATTTTGATGACAGATTTCAGTAAAAATCCGGCCAGTAGAAAGTAAATAATTCCATGTGGACATACATAAATGTCAGAGGCAATAGTCACCATCTTAATAAGAAATAACTCTGAATATATGAATGTATATCACTAAAGGGTCAGATTAAATATGGGTATATAAATTTAAAACTACATAACAAATCACAAGTCACTGAATTTGGATTAATCCAGCTGAGAGATCTGGACTACCAAAGAAAAAAGATGGATGTTCTGACTGGGTACATATGGTGAAAGGAAAATGCGGCCTCGTGTGGTCACATCAAGCAACCATGCAACCTGCTACCAAATCACCAAATTCATTTAATTGGTTTACTTTTCCCAACATGTTATGTATTAAAATTATTATAATCAATACAACACTATGTTCTGGGAGCAAGATCATCCCATCTTCACAGGCTTGCTTCTTGTACGTAATCAACACAGACTCAGGTCAAGGCACTGAACACATCATGCTGCAAAGACAGTTTAACTCTTTAATAACTGACTGGGCACAAAATGTACAAACTGTACCCAGGCCGGGTCTTTTTTCCAGCAGTTACCAGTGGTGTAGAGTAACTGCCTTATGGATTTTTCTGCAATTATTATAATTATTCATTGTGTATATTGTTTTTTAGTATGCCAGTTTTTTAAAAATGAGATTGGGCTATTTTGTACACATGTTCTACTTTTAAAAGGCCAAGGACAGGAAAACAGACTGGAAACATTGCCAGTGGAATAAAAAATTGGAATAACATTTTTTTATCTTTAATTAAGTCAAGAAAGAACAAAAAACCATGATGAGAAAATAATATGAAAATATGCGTACAACATGTACCCAGCGAAGTGAAGTTGGAAGTTTACTGTTCCATAATCCAAATCAAAGCACATCTCACATCATATCTGATGCGTTACTGTAAATATCTTCTTCCCCTAAGGTGTTTCATTTGTGATGTTTTCTAAAGCATCCCGGGTTAGGAGTTGTATTAGCTTTAAATGCCTTTGTATTGTGGTGGGGGTAGGAACAGCTGTGTTGCCGCAATGGTCCACTATAGGCACGACTGTTTAATCACTGCCTCTTAACCAGAGTCACTTCATACCACGTGATGACCCTTGCTGATCAGCAGGAACCAAACAGGAAAAATATCCAAACTGCGTTGGCTGAACAAAATCACAACACCAGCAACAACTGAGCAAACAGCAGTAAATCTCCCGGACAGTAACCCAACTTACAGGTAGCTACCGACCACCTGTGCACTACTGTCATGACTCAGCACATGAGAGCGACCCCCCACTAACAGGAATCTGAAATGCAAATGGTCAGGCATCACATGCTAGCTCTCTCTGTACTGACATGAGCTATCTCCATCCATGTTTTACGCACCTTTCATCAAAGAAGACATCTGATGTCAGTGTCAGCTCTCTACAAACATGTTCATGACTCTGGTAAATGGGTCGATGTGGTCCACTTCGCATTTCTGCCATCACAGGTAATCGGCAAGTTGGATGATGAAGTCTGTCTTCCTGTTCTGAGGGCTCACTTGCTTCCATATCAAATGCAGGGTGTTTGTGGTTCCTTGTCAATAAATGTTCCTGGCCAACTGTCACGTGCTCATACCCTACATCTTCCAGGCCATGGTATGCCACCCAACAGCCAGTGATGGCTTTGGGTCATCCATTCCTTTATTGTTGCAATCAGCATTTCTGCTGATCTATTCAGGTCAACCACTAGGAATGTTTCCCTGCATCCTTCTTGCACTCCACCAAATACCCACTGTCCTTTTACACAAGGCTTTGTATCGCATTTCCTCTCCCACATTTATCCTTGTCCATTTCTGCAGATTTCCCTTTGCCTCGTATTTCTTCAGACTACCACTGCACATGCTCATTCATCACTTCTAGGCAGATCTGCATCCAACCACATGCAGTATGTTTCTCCGGCCTGTACTCCTTTCCAGTTACTTTGCCTGATAACTTCTGCATAGTATCATGTGACAAGCATTATTTCCAACACTGTTACTGTAATTTGCAAGAGCCAAAAGTTTTACCTTATAGGTTTTGTTTCTCTGCACATTTTCTTCTCCTTGCTCCTGACACACTGTCAGCACCACTTGTCCACCGTGTTTTCAGACCTGCACACCTTCAAGATCTTGCTGCATTTTGCGCTGATCAGCTCGGTCTTCAGCAGCTTACTGTCTTGGAGAAATTACAGGCCGTGCTCGATTTCCAGGAACATAAAGAAATAAAAAAAAAACACTTGTCACTATTCCATTCACACCAACCAAGCCCATAAGCAACGATGCTCCAGATATCTTTCATAAGTTCAGCAAACCACTTTCATATTTGTGTACTGCATATTCACAATGCGTGCTCTTACTATCCCTGTTCCCATCCCTCTCTGTGTCATCGTGCTCATTCCATTCCATCGCCCTTTCCTTCACATTGCATGCATACGTCTGATTACTGGTCCTGTCTGCTATCCCACTGCATTCTGGTGTCCTAGGACATGTGTTCTGTCTTATACTGATGCCTACCCAATTACTCCAACAATCTGCTCCCTCTGCTGGACTTGCATGATCAATCACTCAACCATCTTTGTCACACTCTACAAATAACAGGGTCACAGCAGTGTGTGTGTTGATGAAAACACTCTACATGATATCAATTACAATTTGGACAGATGTATCTGAAAATCTCCTTGACATGGTTTATAAGCTGAAACATGCCAGACAAATGAAGCAGGCATAATAGAACATAAGTATACTGTGCTGGTATTATTTACCCATCTATCTCCAGATTTTGCAAATACACAAAATGTTCAGCAGAATAACCCTTACACAAAACAGTCAGTACATGAAATAAAGAATGTATGGCAATTATTACAGCGCATCAGATATTGTGATTAGCTCATAGATCTGAAGACTTCGACCTCAACTAGCATACATTTGTCTGCGTCCATACATTTCTTCACAAATTCTCTATGAAAAACCACACATTCACAATTTCGGAACACTTCATCAATACTTTTATGATATGAGGAGGTCACATGACAAGCTACAGCAGTTCCACATTTATCTGATTTGTTAACTGTTATCTTGTATTTGTAAGAGGAAGCGTTGACTGCTGGTCCCACATAAAACACACTACTATATACATGACTGTCTTTGACTGCAGTGTACCAGAAGAAAACTTCATCCATTGCAAACATTGCTCGACACCAAAAAGGGCCGTTTTCGATACCCCATAATCTTGTCCTATACTTCCCTGCTCGAAGAGGATTACAGAGATGGGTGTGATTTGTCTCTAAGTGATTCACAAGTGTAGCTGGCGAACCCTTCCAGCTGCATGGATCTCTGTTCAACATTGAAAATGGGCACTTGTGTGTTTGATGAGGGCACTCAGCATGATGTGCTGCACGCTGTTGCAAAGTAAGTGACTCCTTACAACCCTCTTCCTGATATTTACATGGATACATCATCCTACCAGCTATATTCTCAAGGGCATAATTCCTGGAATTTGAGAAGGGTTTTGTGCAGACTGGGCATCTGGGCATTTTATTTCTGCATGTGGTACATATGCTATGGCCGCTCACGCACATGGCAACAGGTGGCACCACGTACTCTCGGCAGACAGGGCACTCCAGTTCCTTCAGAAGACCTTGCAACACTGGGTCCATGTGTGGTTCCGTACAAGTTCCCCCCTCAGACCTTGGATTGAAGAAAACCCGAACAGTAAGACAAAATACAAAGAGCATGACTTGGGAAATAATAATAAATAAATTATGAGAAATGTTATTCTACACTTGGAATGAAGATGAAAGATTTCTGCAAAACATGGCTAAATTTCTAGCAGACTACTGTGCCACATTCTAGGTGAATAACATCACAGAATCAAAGAGCTTTACATTTTGTATGTGTGTATACACACACACACACACACAAAGAACTTAAAAAAATTATGTCAAAATCCACTCTGCAATGTAAAAAAATCCATTTGCCACTAACATGCCTTTGGAATATTATGTGAGATTTGTGGTGTTCAAACTGGCAGTGGGACAGGTTTCTCTCCAAATACCTTGGTCTTCCCCTACCAGTATCATTCCACTAATGTTCCACATTCATTCATTTATGCATTCATTCGCCTATCACTGATTCTATATAATCTTTGCAACTGCCAGCTTCATTACTTACTAAACACTAAAATAAATATTATAATTTTTAATGGAAGTTATTCCAAAGCAGGAGCATACTGGAGAAAATGGCAAAATGAAGGGCTTTCAGTCACATAGTACAGTCTACATATCAACAGTGCTCAGACATGATGCATGTGGCTCAAGTTTGAAAGAACAGAAATGCATACATGGTTTTTACAGTGTAACCTGGGGGAAAGTGATTCGTTGGGAGATCTTGCTGTAAATGGGATTATACTACTAAACTGTATCTTAAAGAGGGTTGGAGAGTGTGACTTGGGTTCATCTGGTTCAGCATTATGCCAATGTGCTGGCTGTTGTAAACACGACAATGAAACTTCGAGTTACGTAAAATGCAGGAAGTTTCTTTGGCTAGGTGAGGAAGTATTCGCTTTTCAAGGAGTCGACACAATTGAATCTGCTTATTTTCGAGATCTCGCTTTCCACCGTCCCCGTCACACTTGGATGGCGTAACTAGAGAACCAGCCCAGCATATTCGACTATCATAAGACGCGTCGCAACAACAAATACAGTTCTGGTAACTTACTCTTATATTTAACTAAATTATAGTCAATCGGAGCCAGAGACGCTAATTTAACGGTATGACAAAATGTTTCGGGTACAGTAGATGGCACAATCTTGGTCCCTAGCCATTTACCTGTACAAACAAATGTACACATAACATCGCAACATATCACGAGAATCATATTCGAAATAACTTACATGTTTAATTGTGCAGTAGTCACGTCAAGTTAAGAGTAACACTCTCGTTCCACTCTTCCCATCACAGACCATCTTCCCATTGACATCATCCAATCCCTATTCAGGCCTACCAACACCGGTGGACACACGCATTGCAGCAGGGCCACCAACCTTATATTGCATATATTGGACGTAGGTGTTACGCATCGTGCAATGTCCTCGTTGCATGTAATTGCGTTACGTAACTGCGGAATCACACAATCATGTATAAATCTGTGATGCTGGTGTTTTTCAACTTGTGGTCCGCAAACAGCAAGGTATCTGCTATGTGTGCAGGTCTCATGTAAACCACACAGGAATTTCGATGACAGATTTCATTAAAAATCCAGCCGGTAGGAAGCAAATAATTCTGTGTGGACATACATAAATGTCAGAGGCAGTAGTCACCATCTTAATAGGAAATAACTCTGAATATATATATGTATATTACTAAAGTGTCAGATTAAATACGGGTATATAAATTTAAAACTACATAACAAATCACAAGCCACTGAATACGGATTAATCCAGCTGACAGATCTGGACTACCAAGGAAAAAAGATGGATGTTCTGACTGGGTACATATGGTGAAAGGAACATGCGGCCTGGTGTGGACACATCAAGCAACCTTGCAACATGCTACCACATCACCAAATTAATTTAAGTGGTTTACTTTTCCCATCGGGTTATGTAATAAAACTATCATCATCAATATAACACTGTGTTCTGGGGGCAAGATCATCCCATCTTCACAGGCTTGCTTCTTGAATGTAATCAAAACAGACTCAGGTCAAGGCACTGAACACATCATGCTGCAAAGACAGTTTAACTCTTTCATAACTGACTGGGCATAAAATGTACAAACTGTACCCAGGCCAGTTCTTTTTTCCAGCAGTTACCAGTGGCATAGAGTAACGGCCTTACAAATTTTTCTGCAATTATTATCATTATTCATTGCATCTGTTGTACTTTAGTACATCAATTTTTTTAAAATCAGATTGGACTATTTTGTACACATGTTCTACTTTTAAAAGGCCAAGGACAGGCAAACTGACTGGAAACATTGCCAGTGGAATAAAAAATTGGAATAACAACATTTTTTCTATCTTTAATTAGGTCAAGAAAGAACAAAAAACCATGATGAGAAAATAATATGAAAATATGCATACAACATGTACCCAGCAAAGAGAAGTTGGAAATATATTGCTCCATAATCCAAGTCACAGCACATCTCACATCATAACTGATGCTTTACTGTAAATACCTTCTTCCACTAGGGTGTTTCATTTGTGATGGTGTGTAAAGCATCCCGGGGTAGAAGCATTAGCTTTAAATGCCTTTGTATTGTGGCAGGGGTAGGAACAGCGGTGTTGCCGCACTGGTCCACTATAGGCACAACTGTCTTATCACTGCCTCTTAACCGGAGTTAACTCCATACCACTTGATGTCCCTTGCTGATCAGCAGAAACCAAACAGGAAAAATTTCCAAACTGCATTGGCTGAACAAAATCACACCAGCAACAACTGAGCAAACAGCAGTAAAACTCCCAGACAATAACCCAACTTACAGCTAGCTACTGACCACCTGTGCACTACTGTCATGACTCAGCACATGAGAGCGACCCCACTAACAGGAATCTGAAATGCAAATGGTCAGGCATCATGTTCTATCCCTCTCTGTACTGACATGAGCTATTTCTATCCACATTTTATGTGAAACTTGGACTGTTAAAGCAAGGGATGCCAGAAGAATAACAGCAGCAGAGATGAAATACATGAGAAGAACAGCAGGATACATTTGGACTGATTACAAAACAAATGCACAAATTGCAAAGGAATTAAAAATAACACCAA
>Ga0268261_10002644_pt1 | contig 12898 bp, 10 predicted proteins | sample TergutNc150P1_FD_190353 | JGI IMG/M metagenome (GOLD analysis project Ga0268261, IMG submission 190353) | Nasutitermes corniger P1 segment gut microbial community from laboratory colony in Florida, USA - Nc150 P1 (SPAdes) (version 2) | ecosystem: Host-associated > Arthropoda: Insects >... | reverse complement strand
GAGCTGATCACTCGTCCAGAGGAGTCCTACCGACTGTGCTGCGTCGTTGTGTGTGATCTAGAAACATCAAGAATGGGTGCTCCATATATATATGACATTAGTCACCTAAGGGTTAATCAATTCTGCTGGGATGTGATCAATACCTGGTGATTTGTGACTTTCTAGCTTTTCATTAGCCAACTCAACGTCAAAGGCACTTGGCTCAGACACTAAAGGTTCTGCTGTGTGTAATTCTGTCTGCCTAACATCATTAACCTCATGTATATTCAAAAGCTGAGACAAATGTTTCCTCCACCCAGCCAAAATACTGTGGGAATCAGCAACCACATCACCCTTCTCATCCTTTACTATATTAGTTATAAGCTGGTAACCATTCTTAAAGTCACTGACGCCCCTAATATTTTTTATCTTACTATTACTTTCAAGTTCGTCAATTTTAGCTTTCAGATATTCCTTCTTTTTTTTCTGAAATGTCTGCTAGCTTCACGTCTTACATTGTTTAGAATATCTACATTGCTTTGGCTTGGATCTGTACCCACTGCATTTTAGCCTGCATCCTTTGATCTAAAAAATCTAAACATTCTTCATCAAACCATGGTTTACGCTGCTTCAATTTGTGCAGACCTCGACTCTCTTTAGCTGAGGTTCTGATACTCTCTTTAATGTTCTCCCAAGTCCTATTTATGTCCTCGCCATCTCCAAAGCTGCAAACCTGTTTGTAATTTCAATCTGATACTGTTTCTTAACCTCCAGCTCATTTAGCTTCCTGAGATTAAATCTTTGCCCATTGAATTTCTGTGCTGCTTGTTTACTTATTGCCAATCTTTCCCTAACTTTTCAACCACCAGATAGGGATCACTATCACAGTCAGCTCCCCTGCAACTTTGTGCATTTAGTATACTCGACTGCCATCTCCTATCTATCAATATGTGATCAATCTGGTTGTGAGTCTTCCCATCAGGAGCGGTCCAAGTGTACTTACGAATGTTTCAGTGTGGGGACATCGTGCTCTTAACAACTAGATTTTTTGATGTGGCAAAGTTTACTATTCCAACATCATTATCATCATTATCCTGATGTAGACTCTCAGTCCCAACTGTCAGTTTGAAAATATTCTCTCCCCCACTTTTGCATTAAAATCTCCTAATAGAATTTTCATATGGTACTTAGGAAAATGATCAAAAACCTGCTCTAATTCCTCACAAAAACTGTCTTTTGAATCGTCACTTTTCTTCTCACTTGGTGCATGCACATTCAGAACATTACACCAGCGACCTCTCAGATCTATATATGAGATCCTATCACTAACAAACTCTACTCTTTTAACTGCTGATATTATTCTTTGGTTTACAAAAAAAATCCTGTTCCCAATTGATAATTTTCGTTTCCTTTTCCATAGAAAAAATTATATTCCCCTGCTCTTACTGTGCCCTCTTTGTCCCACCTAACTTCCTGGATGCCCTCTAAATCAAATTTGTATCTTGCTCATTCCCTGGCTGCTGTTGTAAGGGAACCTGCCCTATACAGGCTTCTATCATTCCATGTACCACATCTCATGTCCTTTTTTGTTGCTTAGGTTGCACCAAAGGATCAGTCCAGGACCAAGGCTTACTTTTTGACTGTTTTGCAACATGTTAAATTTTTACGGTGAGGAGTTGTTAGCACCTCGCCCAACCCCCAAGCTGGAGGACCACCCCTTGTCGGCGATCCATGACTACTTATGCAATATATTTGCAGCTACCCTCCATATTGGAGGCCGTTCCTCCATCAGCTACCTGAGGACGTGCCATGCCGTGGTGACAGGGACCAACTTATCACAGACTGGGCAACTTATATGTACAAAAAACATGCATATTTCATTTGGATGCTTGTTGGGCAAGGAATATAGCAGGAATTCTTGCTCTGTAACTGTATGTATACATATATAAACAAATTCTGGCAGACAGACTTTTATGGTACAAAGAACTCCACAGGAAACACAGTAATGAGAGCAATTTAAAATCTATCTTGAAGAAACAGGGTATAGTGATATTTTACAGAAAAAAAACATCAAACAAAGAGACAATTACGAAGTGCATCCTGAGGAAACTTCAATGCAAAATAATGTAAAGTATAAAAAAGAAAATCTTAATCAAATACATACCTCTTGCTCATAATTTTCATATTCCAAAATACACTTGCAGAACAGATAGAAGTCCTCTGCAGTACGCGGACGTTTTGACACTGTTGAGGGCATCTGAAATGACAACAGAAGTTTTAACAAACACTGTCCATTGCTCTAAAAACATGCTCCTTGTAACATGTCTACATAACTAGTAAACATATTTTGCTGCATATTAAGCTTACACTTTTCCATGACAAAATCTGTGCACTTGGAAGTTTACTGTTGCTACCCAACAGAATGATGCTTGTCCACGGGTCTGACAGACACTTTTCACATCACATCAGTTACTGAGCAAATAATAAAGTAATAAATCTATATGCAGTATCCTATGTTAGTGACATTACCACTTACAAACTATCAAGATGTGGTACTGTTGTGACAAACACTCTAAAAAAGAAGGTACATATCTTGTGACTCTCTCAAGGTTCTGTGGCAATGGTTTATTCATTACAGAAACATTACGTTGAACATGACAACTGTCTGATGTACAACTAAATGTTTGTATAGTTGGGTTTTGAATCCTAACTAGGGACCTTACTTCATGTTACCCTCCTGGTACCTATAATTTTGAGATGGCTCATAGATTTTTGGAAAATATGTGCTCTTCTGATTATAACAACCCTGTAAAATTATGTTCACCTGCAGAAAACACACCTGTAGTAGCAGCATATTTAAAAAACTAAATCACTATGTTTCACTCAGTATATTATAAATATGAGCATATATACCAGCATGTAAAAATCAAAGATCTGCAAAACCTTAAACAATTAATTTCAATAGGAATTGAATATTTCAATCCATAAGTTCCTTTTGTGCACTCAGCTTGTACTAGTCATGTTCACTGTAATTATGGAATAACATTTACAGTTGTACAATGAGAAGTACCAACAAAAAGAACAGTCTTGTACAACAATCATGGTCTGGTGTATGATGTAAGAAACACTAATAAGACAACAACAAAAAAAAAATTTTTTAAATTAAAGACTGATAAATTGTTATCTTAAGCTATGAAGATGGTATTTAGATGGCACACAGTCTTCAACTTGAAAGGTATTTAAATCTGGCTTCCTGGTTTAAGAAATGTAATATGTACATTGAACAGCCAGTAGGGTAAGGGATTCAGAGACATTCATACATACACATGTACTATGAACCAGCCTGATGGGTTAAACCTCTTGGATTGAATCAGTTAAGAAATTAATACAAATATACTCATAAAAACAGGGAAAAAACATAGATTATGTGTCTTTATTAATATTATTTACAACAACACAAACAGGATACTCACATCATCATCATCTGTACTTGGAGACTTTTTTGCTTTTGGTGCTGAAAGAGAAAACAATTACAATATCCATAAATTGTATGAATGACACTATCATCAGCAACAAAAATCATTACAAAACATATATCTAAACATAAATCCACCAATACAATCATATATAAGGAAACAGGTTACTTTCAGTGGTACATTCCAGTACCTCACTCAGTACAACCAATGCAGGAGAGTTTGGGGTGCCACCCATCCGAAAACCTATAATTCATATCCTCCATATATAAAATCCACATTTTGCTAAACCATGAGAAAATGTTTTCAGCTATTCTGTATCATCAATTTCCTAGACTATTAAAAATGCACCCAGCTTGTCTGCAAACAGTAACTAGAAATGGAGCTTGCACAAGAAGCTACACAATAAGCACAATGAAAAGCAAAGAAATACAAGTAACTATACATCAGTGGCAGCAAGTCCTACAAGCTGGCTAAATACAGAAAAGCTGCCTCACTGCCACCTGTGAATGTAAAGTGAAAATAAAATCCATGAATAATTAAAAATTATCATGTGCACAACAAATTACTGCCTAGTAGAAATTGTCATTATATGTCACAAATCCCACCCAACATTATCACACAATGGGTCAACGCATTTAACCCAAATGAAATACAGAATTCTGGCAAACAACAAAATGAAACTGCACAGGCATTACTCTGCCCTAATAAATTTGACACCCATAAAGAATAATACAGAACTGTCCATCACCTTAATGCTGAACACCTAATGAGACTGCACAACACTTTTCACACGGCTGGTACTGGTACCAGACCTAACAAACACTGTATCATGGACAATGGGTTTTACTTCCTAGTAACAGCACTAATACAAACCATTGTTACTTACCAAATCTGATCACCATATTGTACACACACTCAATGAAAGCTAAGACTTATTCAAACTGTATTCCGCTGTTGTGCCACGATTCAACTACAGTGGGTTGTAAAAGACAATTTTTATAATTTTTTTTCCACATCAGAACACAACTAAATGCAGAGTAATGTCAGATATCATCATATGTGGGCAGGTGACATGGAAAAACGCCAGTCAAGTACAGATATACAGGATATCAGCACAAAGCAAAGATATGACATACATGTGCCAAACACTAACGCCAGTATCAAAAAAGATTTATTCCACAGGAAGTGACTTATTCAATAACCTCCCACCAACCATCGTGAGTTCGAATCACATCACAAATGTATTTATGCCAGCTCGTAAACAGTATATACTATTTTACTCCATCTCTGCACAAGAATTTATCACAAATTAAAATTTCAAACCACCTAAAAAAATGCAACAGAAAACTGCAAGTACTGCAGCAATGTACAGAGATTTGCTATGAGTAGTGAAACACAGCAATTTTATAGTTATTACACATTTTGCTTTGTATTTGAAACAATATTTTACTTGCATCATGACATGTTCTACATTCTAGGCTAAGTCCTGTGAAGGACCCATAAAATTAAATAAAGTGTTTTATTCTATCCTATTCCTATCTAACATGTTTAGGAGTCCTCCAGAATCTGCCACAAGAATTCCCTATATTTTACGTTTGGCTTCATGTGCATCAAAAGACGCTAACAATGACAAAAATGTAACACACATAAATTGCATAACATCTAAACCATTTCACGTTCATGATATGGTTACGGTTTTTATAGGCAACATGCACAAAACAGTTTTTGTACTATCTCAGTCACTTGTCACAAATGCTCCTGCAGCATCCTTATTTAATACTTCGTCTGACATTATTGTCCTTCCAAGAAGAAAACGTTCATTTTTTCTGCCTCTGAATATTCGAGTATTCCAGCCAGCGTTCAAAATAAGGTATCAGGCCTAACTAGTCTCATACATAAACACACACACACACACACACACACACACACACACACACACACACACACACACATATATATATATATATATATATATATATATATATATATATATATTAATCTCAATATCTATGGCATTTAAAACAAATCTGTACTCCTGTGCTCTAAAAAACGTGTACTAACTACAATTTTCAAGTCAAGCTAACCGACAGCTGACTTCAATTTTAGTTAGGAATCCTCAGCACCAATACACGAAATATCGTCTGACTCATGTTGGTAGATTCTGCTGCGCTAGGTAAAATAACCTACACTTTTCAAAAGTTACGTTGTGATTATTACACGGCAATTTACTGACGTATAACACAGCCCCACTTACAATGTAAACTCTAACCTACTGGATGGATGTAGCTTACATGGCACTAAGAAAATTATACCTTTAAAAACAGTTTCAGTCATTTTCCGACTTCAATGTAAACAATTCCTAGGCTGAATCCTACAACCCTAGGGGTTTCAGTCACGTTATTTTTTGAGTAATTAAACACATCACTTTTGACACTATATCCTTATGTATTCCCATAGGCTTCAACCTGCTTTCAAAGCCTCAACCCCAGCATCACTTGGCAACAAGTTTAATTCGTGACGTCACAACCACAACTTACTTATCATGTGAAGACCTATGCTCTACGCTGTTTATTTGTTATTGCTATTATTATTGATATTATTTTTAATCTTGTTGTCGTTTTTGTTGACATTCTTAGTTTGAGTGACTACTTTACCAGTGAATACAAGAGAAAGAATATTTTGCATGTACACCAACCACAGTTTGAAACCATTTTGTGGCCTTTTTAAATGATGGAATCGAAAAAAGAACGTTTTCCGAAATGAAACATGCAACTGTCCAGCATGGTACCCCATTTTAGGGTGAATGGCGTCAATCATAACACAACAGTGATATGACACTTGCGAGCTCCGGGCTGAGTCCATTTACAGAAATGCCCCCGGTATTTCAGAATAAATTTTATTAATAAATATTATTTTTGTAAGACTTGCGTTATTCGACTAAAATTTTTTCTGGTGACTTTGAATTATGGAGGAGATAACTTTAGGTCTCCTAATGCTTTTAAAGAACAGCTGAACTGTTTTGCTTTTACTCAGATTATAAAGGTTCTGAATATGCTGGGCGTTTTCGTGATTGTCCTGTCCTTTCAGGAGACTGTCGGGATAATAATCTAAGAAGACCACGAAAGCTCGCCCATGTCTTCTTCCCTGTAGTTATTAAAATTACTAAATAACCACCGAATCATATGTCTTAGGTTCTAAGCACATAGTAGTCTGCATGGGTAATCTGTAAAACTGTACTTATCATTCGGGCCTTTGAACGAGCCAGAGGTTATCGAATGTGTCAGTCATGCAGGGCATTCAATTCAGCACAACAAATTACCTTAACCCTTATCCTGCTAATGTGGAGAATATGGTGAGCTTCTAATAATGCTAGCAAGTGGCAGATGGGATTTAACTCGGCGTTTAAAGGGTTAAACACCGACATTTAGTTTATTCTGGTCTACGGTATACAGTAGATAAACCAAACCGAATTTGTGCACGTGTATTAATACTAAACTGCTAACGGTGTAGATTCAACCGAAAACATTTTCTGTTCAATGCTGGACTTTTGAAATTGGTAGTAAAATAAGCGAATTATATCTGTGACACTACTGGATTCAAAATACAATAATAATTCGGAACCACTATACAATAATGAGCAATATGGCGGTTGGTGCAGCATGTCATCCGTGCCGATGGTAAATCCGTGGTGATTGGTGGTCGCGAAAAACACCCGATAGTGACCTCGGACACGTATGACTTGCTACATACATACATATTCATTCCATTGATCCAGTCTCTGCATCAATTGCATCTGAATATGGAACATGTCAATAAATATCAGACAACACAAGGCACATAGAAAAATACATTCATAAGATAAAGGAGTAAAACAAAACAAAACATATTCACAGGGGTCAACCAAAATATTACTCCAGATAATCATACACAATAGAACTATTACATGCATAAGGCTTATTCTAATTACATTTGAAATACATCGAATCTCTAGTTATAAAGTTTACACATAATTAATATAAAAGCATTTATTACTACGGTAGTCAGTCACAAAAAGAGTTTTGAACTTTATATATTATCATTGTCTATCTTGCATTCTAAAAATTAAGTAACCGAATAAAAAGAATGAATAATAAGGTACCTGCATAATTTGTCTTTGAATCTTTTTCTGTCATTTCTATAACTCTGCACATTGCTTGCAAGGCTATTAAAGCTTTGACCCCAGAGTATGAAACACCTTTTTGAACACAAATGTACTAGAGGTAAGTATAAGTGATTTTTGTTTCTGGTGTCTAAACCGTGTACATATGCATTAGCGAGAAAGTGTTTTTGATTATCTACTATGATCAACATTAAAGACAATATATACTGACATGCAGTAGGTAAAATATTAATATTCCTAAATAAGCTTCTACATGAGGACCTCGGTCCTACATCAGACATTACCATAACCACTCTTTTTTGTAGTTTAAATGCTTGATGCGCATGCATTGAATTTCCCCAGAAGATTATTGCATATTGAAATACTGAACGAACGTAGGCAAAGCACACTACACGCAAAGAGCTGCGCGAATGTTCATTACCTGAAGTGGGAGGCCCCATATATAATGGCTGTTGATCAGCAGTACGTCACGTGGTCACGGATTCGTCGGCGGGGTGGGGGCACTCCGGTGCAACTGCAATGAAACGCTGGAAACAAGGACTTGTAGCGCCACAAGCAGTTGCAACGGCGTTATTTGTGGCCGGCTTGGCTCAGTGGGTGTGTTTTCTATCTGATAGATGGCAGGAAAAGTATCTTTGTGAATCAAATACGAGTCACGTGAAAATATTTTTAAAGAAGTTCCTGTTTTAATTTGAGTTCTAGGTAAGACGATGTTATTGTAATTGGAAGTGTGTGAAAGTTGTATTGAATAATATTCTGTGATTATTCATAAGTTTGATGATGATTAGTGTGTATGGCGTAGGGTGTGTGTGAAAATAACTTATAGTCCTAACTGTTGCTCATTATTGATTATTTTGTCGACCAAGGTGGATGATTACTATTTTGTTTCATTATGTTTCCATTAGAATGCAGAGGGTGTTTCAACAGCGACACAATTTGTGACCTTAAATTCTTCAGGTTTCCGAGGAATCCTCAACGGTAAGTATGATTTAGTAATTATTGATGTTAATGCTAGGACAGAATTGTATTTCATTGTTCATAAATCACTATCTTGCGAGCTGAAGATATATCACGTAGTATTCTGTATGAACCGTGTATGTTGCGCACGTTATACAGTAATTTCCACGTTGTGTATTTTTAGGTTATTTCATAACTTGAAGAAGAATTTTTTCATCTCCAGTGTTTTATCAAATGACTAATGCTGGATTCAGAATAAACCAGTATTTCACCAACACAGCATACATTGAATAGTTTGTCTGACAAATGGCGTTCACCTGGCAGTAAAATTGTAACATAAGATACTAATCACAGGAATAACAGTTTCATTTTTATATTTTCTGATTCCATTTTTACGTAGGGCTGAGCTATCGGTGGAGAGACCTATGTGAGATCTGATATCTTGGTGGTGAATATGAATTTTATTGCCTTGTGGGATGTGAAGCCACACAAAACCAACATCCCAAAGGAACTTGCTGCCTCCATCTACCATGAAAATAGAAGGGGCAGGTAATTCTAAAATGCTGGTACCCTCATTTTACTCACCTTCATATCCCAGAAGATAGAGATTTTTCAACACATATCAAATTAATCACATACACAATCTTCCTTGCATGACTCCAAATTAGTAAGAATTTCTCTCATGTTTTCAGTAGTAAGATGGCTGCAATTCCTGCACACTGCATTTACTATACATAAGCCACTAGAAATTGCCAATTTTTATTCATATCAAAGCCCAGCCAAATCAGTTCATGTATGAGTATGTGTATTTTTATTATAGAGTTAAATATTGTTACTGAGACTGCAGTTTGGAAATTTTCTATGACAGTTCTCATGCATTAACATATCAAACAATGCATGCACAATTTCCCAACTGGAAGTCACTATCATTTCTATAAGCTGGGCTTTGCCAGGGAATATTGCCACATACAGCATGGTGCACTCAGCAGTGCATCCAAGGCTATCAGAAGTAACATTCTGGAGACTATATCTACTTAGTAAGCTTTGAAGATTTCATGGTGGTGATTACAGAGATTACTGTCGTATGTGGTTACCACGTAATCTGGTTGATGTGTGTTGTCTCGAAGGTACCTGTTGTCTCCATCTTTAAGGTAGTTTTCTCTAAAATGTGAACACATGTCTTGGCATCACATCTCTGAATACAGTTATCTTCTTATCTCTGAAGTGTCAATACACTTAATATTCATGGATTCATGCATCGTAATATGACTCAGTAGAAATAACCAACAAGATGCAACCCCGTAACAGAATCTATTATTCCACCGTTCATTGAAGGCTGAACATGTTTCGAGCGGCACACCGCTCATCATCAGGAGCTCCAACTGTATTTGCACCCTCTGGTCTACATACGCATGTGGTGGCCGGCCGTAGTCAAGCCTGGACGCAGACTTGACTATGGCCGGTCACCACATGTGTATGTAGACCAGAGGCTGCAAATACAGTTGGAGCTCCTGATGATGAGCGGTGTGCCGCTCGAAACATGTTGAGCCTTCAATGAACGGTGGAATAATAGATTCTGTTATGGGGTTGCATCTTGTTGGTTATTTCTACTGTGCCAATACATGTCTATCCAACTACATGACGTCACATCGCACAATAAGATAATCTTATTTGTGGCCTTGTCAGCAAGGAAGGTAATTGAAATCTGCAATGAGGAAGCTAGAGATTCAATGCATTTACCTGTTCCAACAGCATCACATCATAAACTGGAAAAATTGATCATTTTGACAAATATTAATAAAATGCATTTTTTCCCTCCTCCCCACGTTTCATTCTTGTACTTCACAGAACTGTGTATCACATTTTGTATTCCACAAACCTTAATGGAATGATGAAGCAGTATTTGCCATCCTGTATGCTCCTGGGACGGACAACACAAAATCCACCACTTTCCAGTATTACACATTTTATTAGCTTCTCCTCAATTCCGTAGAAACACAATTTTCTGTACATGAAGGACTCAATACGATTAACTCTTTCCTGTTTCATTATCTGTACTTTTGATCTAGAGCAAAACAGGCTCTCTGTAAGTTGTGACCTCCATTCCACTACACTTGTCAACACTTCACCTCTTCCCATTTAAACTTCACCCAACTACACTTTACTCCTCTCTCATTTGGCTTAACCGCATTTAAATTTCCTACTGCTCCATTTCACCTCGCATCACTACACTTCACTTCACTGCACTTTTAGACGATTTTTGCCACACTTTTCACTTCACCCTGTTTATAATTAATTTCCTAACTCTCTTTCTCTTTACAAGGGAAAGTTCCTAATGCTTCTGCAGGTAGTTGGTTCCAGTTTTTAGTGGTCCTACTTACAAAGGAATACTTCCCGATATCCGTTCTTTGCTTCCTGTCCCTAGCTTAATGTACACACTTTGTGCATGGTCCCAGCAAATGCCCGTAAAACAGTTTCTGCCAGACTTTATGACATTTTAGGTGGTCCCAACAAAAGTGTTAAAAGTGGGGTTTTACTGTATGTCATTAGTAGGAACTGGGAATCCTAATGACTGAATTGTGTTCTGTGAACCAAGTCAGTTGGGTATTATGCTGACAACTAGATAGAATATAACAATTTACACACAGTGTAACAATCATTGTGCAAAACTGTAACAATCATTGTGCAAAACAAACAGTGGAATTTGTCACCACATGCATGTAAATAGAAAGGGTGCTTCATTCCATGGCCTGCAATAGTTGATACTTTGAGAGAAGTTCAGAGTTGGCCGCACTGTGTTCAGCAGTGGGTGCTATTAATCTTTATTTTTGCCATGGCACCTACTCACATATCTTGGAGTCATTAACATTAATTCAAATTGTGCAAACACATTAATGTCTTTGCCAAACCAATATCTGGCATAAGTATGTGTAAATACTAAAGAACAGAAAACAACCACATAAATAAATATAAAAAAAAGTAAATGACTACCACAACACTTCCAATTTTGAATTCAATAGATCTTAAGCCCTTGATTTTTTTTAATTTTTGTTCCACAGTACCAGTTACATCAACCAATTAACTCAATATCCCCCCCCCCCCTCAAATTATATGAAATCACTTTTTTATCTGATGACTACTCCCTATTGGCGGATTCATTGTATTAACAAAGCCCACTTGGCTGACTGCTGACATATACAGTGCAGCAGCAGACGGAAGTGACAAACAATACTTTGTGAGAGACAATAAGGTCCCTGTACAAGCAAATGTGGATAATCTAACATGTACCACACAACATCACCAAAGAAACCAGAAGGGGTTATTTGTTTTCGTTTTGTATCACGTACTGTTGCTGGAGGGCTACTACATATGACAGATACTGGAATGATTACAGTACAGAAATCATTGACCTACTTGGAGACATTTTAGTCTTTGTGTGGAGAACCCGAGGAAAAAGTGACAAATTGTTTTAATTAGCAACAAGAACCAATGTGCTAAATTGGAGAGAACATGAAATGAAAGATGTGAATAGAAAGACTACCAACATAAACCATTTTAACCCTACGGTATGAGGATGAAATGCCTTGAGTGATGCGCAGGAGATTGCAATTTAAATGAGAGATAAATAGCGAAGGCCATTAAATGTTGTCATCTGTACCTGATGTTTGGCATTTTGAGCATCACACTGTGTGATGATATACCTGACATTAGGCACCAAAGGGTTAAATTAAGAAAATAATGAAACTTTTGATGATGAACATGAAAAATTTATTTTTGATATTAGAATTATCTGATCATTTGTACTGTAAGCTACAACAAGCCTACCTGATTTCATGTTACAGCTTACAATAAATCCTGGATATATCAAATAACACCAAAAATTAAATTATTCATAATGGCACACACTGAGGTGCAGAAATTTTACCAGGTACTAAGCTATGCACAAGTACAAGAACATTATATTATCTGGCAACCTACATCACACTTCAATCAGGCCATTCTGCATTATGCCAGGAGGCGCAGTGCCAACCACTTTTTCAACTTGCTGTGTGTTAGTATCCACATACTTCAGTTCAATGCACTGTAGTTAATACTAGGTTTTTACTCACCATATTTAACCCTTAGGCGACTAATGTCATATATATATGGAGCACCCATTCTTGATGTTTCTAGATCACACACAACGACGCAGCACAGTCAGTAGGACTCCTCTGGACGAGTGATCAGCTCGTCGCAGAGACCTCTACCTGACAACACACGACACTCACAACAGACAAATATCCATGCCCCCGGTGGGATTCGAACCCAAGATCTCAGCAGGCGAGCG
>Ga0268261_10002643_pt1 | contig 12902 bp, 4 predicted proteins | sample TergutNc150P1_FD_190353 | JGI IMG/M metagenome (GOLD analysis project Ga0268261, IMG submission 190353) | Nasutitermes corniger P1 segment gut microbial community from laboratory colony in Florida, USA - Nc150 P1 (SPAdes) (version 2) | ecosystem: Host-associated > Arthropoda: Insects > Digestive... | reverse complement strand
CTAGCTTCTTCCTCAATTCCAAGTCCAATGTGCTAGTAAAAAGAGTCCTCTTCTTGTTGAATGCAGCTTTAGCCATAGCAATCCTACATTTAATTTCACAAGTACATCTTCCATCATTTGTTAAAAAGCTACCCAAATATTTAAAAGATATTCTTAGTTCCTGGGATGAAGGACATGGGACAAAAAGAGCACCCGTGTTTCTGCACCAAAAGAACAGATCAAACTGCGGCCTAAAAATGTATAAAATATCTCAAAGCAATTTGTGTGACACAACCATAATACCTATGGCAAATAAAGTACTAAAAAAAAAAAAAAACTTTGGAGAAGCATGGGTACAGCGCTAACATAAAAGTATCACCTACTTCCAAGTCACTTCAATCTAGCTACAGCTTGGATGTTAAAGGATACTTAATACCATAACAATGTATGTTTCTAAAACAAACTGCCCCTGTGATGATCCATGAATGTATGCAACTCCTCCTGATGAAGCCTTGTGGACAAATGGAGGGCCTCGAATGTGGTTCCACATTTGGCCGGACACCATGGCGAAACAAAAGAACTATGAACATAAGGTGTCAGAATATCAATGTAAAGTAACGCGGCCATCACAAACATGAGTACATGATATAAAGTACAGTGCCAAATGTCAAGGACTTTGAGTGTAGCACAAGAAAAGATGGGGAATGTGCAGCCTCGTGTTCAGGCCAATACCAATTTTATCAGTGCCAGAGTGGATTAAAAGTCTTTTGAACACAGTCAACAAATCAAAACCCCAAATGCATTACTATAGCTTCACACACCCATTAACTGAATCAGGTTCAAGTATCTGATACAGATGCCACAGGTTCTCCTTATAATAAAACCAACTAGATGCACTAATTTCTCAGATTTATTTTGGATTAAAACTCTCCATGTTTCAGACAATTCCTCTGTCCATCAGCAGGAGTTCTTCACTGTACACACAGCAATGGTATATGTCATACAGGTTTGCTGACAGTTTGCGAACAGGAGAAAATGCTCCCGCTTGCAAGCTGTCAGCAAACCTGTATGACATATACCATTGCTGTGTGTACAGTGAAGAGCACCTGATGATGGACAGAGGAATTGTCTGAAACATGTAGAGTTTCAATCCAAAATAAATCTGAGAAATTAATGCATCTAGTTGGTTTTATTATAAGGATTTGTCACGATGCACGGTCACATGAACGTAAAATGCCACAGGTTCTGTATAGAATGCCAGTGCACATGTCATATTCATTGAGGCAAGATGAATGACATAAAGCTGAGGTCTGCCGCCTCTAAAGAATTTTATACAGTTAGACTCAATTCAACATCTAGAAGATTCTAACAATGGTATTTCACATTTGAAATAATTTACATTACGGATATCGTCCATCATTTCATATCACAAACTAAAGCAAATAATTCAATTTAATTCTGTTAGTATGCCGGCAGCATAAGAGATTCAGCCTCAGGAGCCCTGGATGCATCTAGTCAATTTACTGACAAAACCATATTTTTAACGAAGGGAAAAGACATTTTTGAACGAAGTATACTTACAACAGCCCCAATACCCCAGCAATTCTTATTGTACAGGAAGTCCAGATTGTTTCTTCTGAGGTACAGAAATCCAGCTACCACAGAAAATAACATGACTAGAGCCACAGTGCCAGAATAATTAGGTGGACGGAAAACTCGGATCTGTAAAACATATATTACAAAGGTGAATGGTAAATATGTACAAATTAAAAACCAACAAAATACACTGTTGTTGTGAGACATCTCCAACTGCTTCATTAGAAATACCAACAAGGTGCAGCTTTGTAATAGAATTTATTATTCCAAAGTTTATTGAAGGCTCAACATGTTTTGAGCGGCACACCGCTCAGCAGCAGGAGCTCTCAACTGTGTTTGCAGCCTCTGGTTTATATACCCATGTGGTGACTGGCCAGTGGCAACAACCAGTCACCACATGGGTATATAAACCAGAGGCTGCAAACACAGTTTAGAGCTCCTGATGATGAGCGGTGTGCCGCTCGAAACATGTTCAGCCTTCAATAAACTTTGGAATAATAAATTCTATTACAAAGCTGCATCTTGTTGGTATTTCTACTGAATCATCCACGATGCACGGATCCATGAATATCAAATCTCTCTGGTACTGGAATTATGATCCCAGTGTACTCTGCAAAAAACCAGGGGTTTACATGGCCGCCAATTACTCTGCAAATTCCTGACTGACAACTTTAATGGACGTTTGGTTTCCTCAGCTTCACAGTGTGCATTGACTATAGTTGACTTCTGGCACTGAAGGGTTAATAAGCTTCCAACACATTTCAGGCCAGCTCGGTCTTTATCAAGGCATCGTACTACAGTAAGAATTATCAAGGATTTAACAGTAAAAATGGTTTTAGTTTTGTTTAAAAGCAATCTTCTTTACTTAAAATTTTTCAATAAAACTTTTGAAATTTGTTATATATTACTGTCACATTGCTGTAAGTACAGAATGCTGTTTGGTGTTTAATAACTGCTTCCACAAATGTAGACATAAACAAGTTTCCATGTAACTAGTTATTCCTAAGTATTCAATCATACATTATGTTCATAGAATTACAAAATATATAGAAGTTGTTTCCAAATATCTGAATTAAATTATCATGCTCAATTATATCATGAATATATTATACACTATGCCAAATTTATCAATGAGATCTAGTGTTACTGCCTAAATTGTGTAAAGTCCACACCAGCCAAACATGAAATACTATGATGACCACATTGAATATGTGAGGGCACCTCTAATACTACTACTAGTAATTTTCAAAGGGTAAAACACAAATCAATAAACTGACATGGCACAGAGCTACTCAGGGAGACACCAGAGAAAAGACTAACTCTCCTGGTATAAATCTTAACATTAGACTACCTGGACATCAGTTCTCTCTGCAATCCACTTAGCAATAGCTTCAGCTGCAAAACCAATTCTCTGAATATCCATTGTATCACTTTGCTTTGGCTTGCCTTTGGGTGGAAAATGCATGAAAACTGGAGCTGTATTTAATCGAAGCTGCAACAGATCAAAACAAAATATTATTCTATAAGCAGCATTTCAGCAGACCTTATTTACACTGCTCAGTTATACAGTGCTTTTTGTTCAAACTATCCTTCAATGAAATATAGATAACAATTCTGTTCTTATGGATAAACACATTCATTTTCACCATTTATTAGCCTGTAATTATGTGTGTAATCATACCACATAATCCAACAGGCAAGAACCAATGAGCCAGAAGAACGTTTTCTCTATAGACTTAGAAATAAGTGTCATAACCCAGAAGACAACAACATGAATCTTCACCACCATGGAAATCTGGAATCTAATATACGATAACATCTACCTGAAAATCACTGTACACTTACACAATAAAACTTATGGCACTGTGGAAAATGGTTGCACTTCTATGACTTACCATTTGGAACACATCTGGTCCTTCATCAAAATCAACCACAGCAAAGAAAAGTTTGTTTGAATATGTCTGAGACAAGCGGAATGAATTGGCAACTATTTGGAATTCATCATGAGCATGTCTGAAATAAATCAAAATGGGTAATTACATTCTAAATATGGTCACAATAATCTCCACAGTTACAACATTCTGCAGGCAATTAACTTATTGCAGAGGGAGAAACGCCTGTTCATCTAGGACATTACTGCATGGTAGCTAAACTTTACAACTGCGAATAACAATAAGAATACCGCATTACAAGCCTGAAGGTTGAAGTTCCAATTCCTGATGGCACCATTCAGATTTTTCAGTGCCTTAATCTTTCTGGCTGCACCATGACCCTGGGGTCAACCCACTGTCTAACAGAAATGGGTATTAGGAATAACTCCTGGTGAGTAAAGGTGGGTGGTGCATACGGCTGACAACCTTGACAACCTTCATGTGCCAATTGTCTAGAAATCCTGGGAACCTCAACCTCCTGGATTCCTATGGGCATGTGCAGGCCTGTCTAGGGATAGCTTTACCTTTACCATTTTAATAACATTTAAAATAAGAAAATAATTACTCATGTAAAAAAATGGTAATAATAATAATAATAATAATAATAATAATAATAATAATAATAGTGATGATGATAACGACAACTGCAAGGAAACAGGGGTAAAATTAGACAACAAACACTGGTATGACTGTACCAAAATCAGTCAAAACAAGTCAAAAAGGTAAGGCTACCACATTATGGAACCAACAAGTGCAAACCAACTGACCTATTCCTAACAATAAACCAGACATCATAATCTGTGATAATAAACAAGGAACATGCATGTTAATGGATGTTGCAGTTCCTGGAAACAGAAATGTTATCAAGAAAGAATCTGAGAAGGTTTTAAAATATAAAGACCTCATAATAGAAATTCAGTGCATATGGAATGTGACAGAAAAAGTGATGCCACTAATAACAGGGGCAACTGGAACCACTTCAAAATCACTCAGACAATACCTCAGCAACCTACCAGGGAAGCACAAAATTAAGGAATTACAATAAACAGCTGTACTGGGCACTGCACACATACTTTAGAAACTGCTAATGTAAAAGTACAAAACATATTCTACAAGCAAAATAACATTACAAGTAGCACAAAATGTAAATACAGAAAAGCTGCAACACTGTGCACTCTAGAAACATGGTTTGTTTCAGGTATGTAATTGTAAATACCCAGCATAAAGGGGACAACAACAACAACAACAGCAACAACAATATGGTGTCAACAATAAAAATACCCATATCGGGCAAGCATCACTCTGCAACTGTTCTTCCTCCTTCATGTTTCCAAACTTTAAAAATATCCACAAATCGGTAATTTCAGACCTGGTTACTTCTTTCCTGGTCAAACTTTGAAAATCTAACAGAAGTTTCACGCATGGTAACACAAGGGTCACAGATTCAAGTTTTATCTGCAATGACATTGTATCATCTTCTTCAACAAGAGTTCTCAGCCAGCCTGCAGCTCAGTAGTTTCATTTCACTGATTAAATTACACTCTTATTCCACAGGCTGTATTGTAGCTAAAACTGGAAGCAAAACCGTTACCATGATAAGGCTACCGATGAAGTCAGTGTGATGGTATGAAAAAGTGCACCACTTAAGAGCAACAATGCTTTGTGGGTAATGCCTTCTCTTTCAGGAAACATTAAACAATCACTGTATGGAACAAATTCAAAATAGGTCTTTATAAATATATGACTGTTTCTGGCAGTAACAATGAACAGGATGGCCACTTTCTGGCTTTATGGCTAATGCCTAGGTCCATGCTTGTTTCAAATCAAAGTGCTTGTGTGTATGCCTTTCCAATATATATCCACATTCACCAGCATTACAAATTTTGTCAGCCTTTAGGTTTCTCTTATCACTAATTTCCAAATTTTTTTGCAATATCAATAAACTGTTTCAGCACTGGTAATAAGGATGTTCCAACACCCCTCCCTGCACAGAAATTACACAAACATCAAACAGTTTCTTAGATCTAGTCAGTGACCCAGATTAACCTCCAACTCACCTTACAATCACAAATGCTTCACGACAGAACTGGGCTTTCTGTGCACACAATGGGCCAGAGACATGCATCCCTTCAATTTGTTTGTTACTGAACCACTGCAGAACATCATATTACAGATGAGAGGTCTCAAAAAAGCCCCATCAAAGGCTTGCATAAGAGCTCATATTTTTCATAAGCACTTAAAGAAACGAAAACACTTGTGTGTGTTTTTTTTTTAAACAAAATTCTTTGTCTACATTAACATTTAAATACAAACGTTTAAATCGTAATTTTAAGGTGATTCATCCCCATTGCGCAGTTGATCAAATATATATATTTCGTAATATACAGTCACACACCACACCATAAATAAGTCGATATGGCAGCAAGTTTTGACTTATTACAAGCCATTCTACACTATACTTTTTGTCCTTTTTATTAATAATTTTCTTAAATATATTCCTACTACATACTTTGTAAATGAAGAGATTTCCTTCCTAGTGCATGCACAAGCTTTTGTTGAATGGTACTTAAAGGAGAAGGCCTGATGATGACTTGTAATAAGCCAAAACTTGTTTCATAATTGACTTATTACATATGGTGTTGTGCATGACTGTATACTGGGAAATACATTGACTTTAAATGATAATTGCAGTAATCAACAAATCATGGAAAAATAACAGAAATACTTGCTGCACATTTTTAGGCTTATGCAACACCAAACATTTTTGAAACATATTTTTGAGCAATATTAGTGTACAGTTTAAATATATGTTTGTGTGAATACAACACATGTAAAAAATGTAATAAAATAAAAACGTACACACATACCAGAACTCAAAGTGGCACAGTTGACTTCAACATTGTTAGTTTTGTACCCAGCTGCCTACCTGGGAGTATGAATGGTCAAGCAAAATATGATCCTCACCTTCACTCTGCTGTGGAACATAGTCACATATCCCAGAAATATCATTAATATTAATTTGCATATTCAATCCAATTAAGTGTGCATACTGGCGTCTCTGCTTAATGATACCTCATACACACAACCATAATTGGTGGAAGGTACACAAAAGCCGCATGTGGACAAACATAACGAAATTACAGACAAGTGGAATTACAGTGCCAGCTGCATGTTTATATCGCTGACAGTTTCTGGTTCCGGAAATTTTAAACATCTAGATTTTGTTGTACACTTCCTCCACAGATCTGATAAGCTGAGTCTCCCCAGAATACTCTAGTAAGGGTACGACTATTTCATAAGTGAGGGTAACTCACCTGCAAATTGCACACTGGCGTTGTGCAGCCATTGCTGTAAACATAACTATGACAGAGTAATTACGTGGGGTTGCTTTTACATAATCACGAAACTTGTTGCCATTGAAACGTAAGACGGAGCGCTTAAGGTTCATGTCAGTTAGCTGCTGAACCCTCTCGCTAAGGGTTTGTCCCTACGGAAAGAAACGTATTATAACTTTAATATTGACAAGCTACAAAGAAAATGTATCGTAAGTTTTAAAAGTAATGCTTAAGGTTTGGAGCACCAGTAATACTTTTCTCTGTGTATGGAAACTGGCAAGGTGACAAGTCAGCGGGGTAATTTGCAAATTAACATATGTTTACCAGTTAAGAAATTCGTGTTGAGAGGAATATTGTATAGTAACAGTATGTTCAACGAAAAATATTATTATAAAAAGTATATGCTTTCCTTACATCTTTCTTTCGCTGCTGTCCATTTGCAGTACTTATAAGTGAAAGATATGCTAGAATTGCACAGCACCAAAATATATACTTCATTTTCCGGCAATAATTCGATTTGTTCACGTGTTCAGTCACGTAACTAACAGCTGGCACCCGCCATGTTGCCACCTGGGTAATTGTATCCAATCACAAACGAAGAACCGTGCTATTGGTTGATGGAACACAATCTTATGTTATGCGCTGAAATCTGCAGTGTTATTGGTCCAAGGTTTTTGCTTGCCATGTTTAAATTTAAAATACCAAACTGAATTCGACGGTTTGCTTTATGTGTGTGCGCCCAGGAAGTTCTAAGTGAAGTAATAAACAGTGCAGTAAGGAGAAATGTCGTTTCCTCGTGCAAAACTTCATCGATTTAATGATACAGCAAGTGAGTTACGTTGTTGTTAATAATTTAATATCTGGTTTGGTGTCCGCAAGAGTGAATAGTCGATGCATTTAAAAAAACAAAGAGAGGGTACGAAGTTGGAATAAAATATTAACTTCGTTGTTTCTGTCCTTGTTCATTTCATGACGCTAAAAATTATGGCCAGTTGTACTTCCGTGTCTAAAGAGTGTAATTAAACGACACAAACTATCTTGTGCTGGGAAAGTGGATCGAATTATATTTTGTGTTGTAGATATATTCTTCCTCACAGCAGTAAAAAAATTAAACTGACCTGTAGTAATATGGAATTTTTGGGAAAGAAAGGCTTACAATAATTTTTTTTATTACATGCTACGGCATGCACGTACAACATATAGCCCACGGGCTGCATGTGATTCTTTGTGCAGCTTATGATGACTGTTGAAAATAATATTGTTTTAATTAATTAATTTTTTTGAAAATCTGACCGAATGCGCGCAGAAAATGATTAGCATTTTGGATGTACTGGCTTATGTGAACAGATATTTTCCATCATGAACATGAATAAAAAAAAAGCAAACTTCTTCTCTGAATAATGATCATTTGGAAGTCATTTGGAAAATATCCACTGCATGTATGACCCCTGAATACGAGAAACTTGTTGCCAAAAAAGAGATGTAATACCTTACATTTGTAAGGCGATTACTTTCTGAAAACAAAGAGCAGGAATGCATTTTTAACAAACATAAGGCCAACAGTGAATTTAGATGCCCCCTGCCAGATGTGGTGTATAATAGTTAACCATAGAAACTAATCAGTTCCTTTACACTTAGATTAGTTTGAGCATCATCCCTCAATATGGAACACAGTTGTAGCAATTTAAAACAGTTCTTTCATGGAATTTTCTTAGAACATCACAGATAAATGAAGCAAAACTCTTATACCTAGAAGCCTAGAAATTGTCACTAACACTCCAATGAAGGATTTTACCACTAAATGTAATTAAAATTTGTGGGAGGCAAAGTTTTCTTTTGTACTTTGGGCTTAGGTGATATAAAATGAGCAATATTTTGAACAACTCATGCTCCTTTGCAAATGTAACACAGGACTAACATTACATACATGTTAAAAAGTGCAAGTAAATTATCATATTGCACTGCAGCCAACCAAATTACACACCCAGAGCATTTATTTGTCCCCTCACATGTGATTACAAATAACTTTCTGCATGGAGCCAATTTATTTTCTGTGATAATGAGAATGAATGCTCTGTATTGTTCATGGTCATACAGGATATGTAGTTGTCTTCATGCGTATCTCTGGTTAGCAATAGACTGCAAAATCAAATTTCTATACAGAATTGTGACTGTATGCGTAATCAGCACTCCAGAAGTGTGCTTTCGCAGTATGCACGAATGGGATATTGGGAACCAGTCGTACTGGATTTAAATTGTTTTTTAAGGGTCCTACATATGGTAAAGGACAAAATTAACCAAAATTAGAGTTGTACAAGCCCTGGAAATTTACGTAAGAAGACATCTTCAGCAACAACACTGTGAGAATGAAGGTTCAGTAGTTTCTTTTGGAAATAACAACTAACTTGTAATGTACTTACAGGTTGTGCACCACCGCCAGGAAGCTATGATCCCAAGTTTGAGGACAAGGTTAAGGGTGCAGTCATTGAGAGGAGTGAGAGATTTGTAGAGCCAAAGTGCCCCTCGGTGAGCAGTAACTCCTCTGAGAGCACAACAAACTTATCTACAGCCAGCTACAGCAGCAAGTCAGCCAACATGAATTGCTTACCCGTGTTTCGCACTGTAAGTACTAACTACACAGGTCTGTCAGTAGTTCTGTTTTCTGCAGCCAGTTTTCCTTCCTGAAGAAAGAAAGGTATGGTAATGGAGACCTCAGCTGTGGGTTTGTGACTGTTCCTGTATTTAAACTTTGAATCAGTGAACCAATTGTCATGAAGATAATATATTATGCCACCTGAATCTCATAACCTGTTGAATTTCCTACAATCAGTAACAACATGGTGCAGCACAAAATATATCAGTCCTGGGAACTCAGAAGTATGACTGTGTATCCAAATCATCTGGGCAGTTGGAAACCATGCACAAATTTGAATAACTAAACATAATTATTAATTTGTAGTTCTAGCTAGCCAGTCTGATAGTACATGAAGAAAAGTAGATATATATAATCACTAATGAAGAAATTTCTTTTTCAGCCTCAACTGCCCAGAAAAATAATAAAACAAATGAGCTCAGCTCCTCAAACTAAAATGAAACTGAAGTTTGAAGCACCTCAGAAGTATGAATGTTCATCAAAAGAAGTCAGTGTGGAATTATATGAAGCTTTGCTTGTAGACCGTGATAACAAAGATGCAACAATTCGTGATAATGAAGTTCACATTGATGAGCTCTATGAACGGATCAGGGAACTTGAGAAAGAACTGGGTCATTTGCAGTTGCAGAAAGGCGAGTTAACTGAGACACACAAAATGGATTTTCAAGGAAAAGACAATGGAACATGCATACAAGCTGAACTACAGAGAAATGAAATAACTGATCTGAAACAACAGTTAGAGGAGAGAACTTCTGATTTGCTTGAGGTCCAGGAAAAGTGCAGAGTTTTGGAAAATACAGTTTCTGAGACTAGGAATTTACTTACAAGTGTTGAACAAGAAAAACAAGATCTGTTGTTGAAAGTTAATCAGCTTAAAGAAAATGAGGAGGTGTTACGGTGTAGGTACGAAACCGACATCAAGGAGCTGGATGCTGTCTGTAAGAAGCTTGTGGATGAGATGGCAGATATGAAAGCAAAGGAGGATGAGAAGAACTTAGAGAAAGCAGTAGAGATGTTAAAGGAGGAACTGTCAAGTCTGAGAAACATAAACGCAGATCTAGAGAGCAAATTGAGCCAGAAGCAGCAGATGATTCTGATGCTTCAGAGTGAGTTGTCATCTGCTGAACTGGAGCTGGAAGAATGCAAATCTGAGAATGAGAAGATGGCTGCTGAGTTCAGAGTTGAGAAGAACACTATGACAGAAAAATATGGATCCGATATGGAAGAAATGAGAAACCTTATACAAAAATTGGAGAGACTTCTCTCTGAGGAACGTGAGACGCGAATGCAAGAAATGCAAATGTTGGAAGAGAATTTACTGAACAGCTCTGTTGTACGAGAGAATCTGGAGACCATTATTGCTGACAAACAGTTGGCATTTTTAGCTTTGAATGATAAGTACCTAGCACTGGAAGCTGAGTTTGAGAAATCTTGCATGGAACAGAAACTTGTGACAGAGGCTCATAGGCTTGAAATGAATGAGATATGCAATAAACATGAGGAAGAAATGTGTAAGTTGAGTGTAAAGGAAAAAGAGACAGAACTAAAAATGGAAGCTTTGGCTGATAAATATCACACAATGGAAAGTGAGTTTGAGAAATCTTGTATGGAGTATAAACTTATGACAGAATCTTACAGGCTTAAAGTGGATGAAATGGAACATAAACACGAAGAAGAGCTAAATGGTATGAGGGCAAAATTGACAGATAAGACGACAGAAATTGAAAAAAGAATAAATGAAATAATGGAAGCTTGTGCAGAGCTAGAAAAACAAGTGCAAGAAGTGACAGCTGCAGCAGAAGAGAACCTAAAAGGGGTGAAGAATGCTGCAGAGGAGAGGATAAAAGAGTTTGAAGTGGAAGCTGCAGGAAGAATAAATGACTGTGAGAGCAGAATGGAAGTAAAATTGAAAGAAGCCGAGTACGAAATTCATGTGTACAGGGAGCAGGTAACACAGGTAGAGGAGGAACTACGACGTATGACACACCATCGTGATGAATTGAGAATCTCAAACATGGAGAATCAGTTGACAATTGTTGACTTGCAAGACAAAATTGATACCCTTGTTACAGAACTGAACAGTGCCAAAGAATCTTATGAAACCAATTTAGCCCAAGCACAAAATGAATGCAGTATGTTGAAGAAGCAATGCAAGAAATTGGAAATAGGAATAGGTAACATCCAAGCCTCTCTTAAAGCTCTCCAGATAAGGCTGTTGGAGAGTGAACGTTATGGTGAGCAATTAACAAATGCTGTCCAACAAACCCAGTCTCAGAAAGCAGCTCTCGAGGAACAAGTAAAGTTACTAACTCAGGAGCTAGAAGCCAACAAACAGTGCATGAGTCAACTTGAAAGGGACACTGTCCAGCAGATAGAAGATGTCCGTAAAGATCTTCTCTGCAAGCTTGAAGAATTTAAGTTAAAGGCAGATACAAATATTGCTGCAAAGGAAGATGAGATTCTAGAACACAGGCACAAAACTGAAGAACTTTCTGCAAGAATATTTGAACTAACTGAAACTATGTCTGCCATAGAAGAAACAAATACTGAACACGAGCACGAGATAGAAGCACTTACTGAGAAACTAGATCACCAGCGTGACTGTGCAAAAATTGCGACCCAGCAAATAGCAACTTTGGAAGCTTCAAATGCCATCTACCAGCACCAGGTGCAGGCACTGACCACAGAGTTGGAATATCAAAAGGATTTCTCACAAAAGGCATCTGATCATATTGCAACACTTTCTACTGCAAAGGCAAATATGGAGAAAGCAATCTATGATCTGATTTCAGAAGTTAAGGCTGAAAGAGAGAAAACATTGAAATGTAATGGTGAGGGTGAAGAAACTAGTGCACTCATGAATTATAACTCTGAAACAATTTCTGATCTTTTGTCACTGCTGAAAGAGAACTTAGATCAATACAAGGAAGAAATGAAATCTGTAATTCAGAAGTTGAAAAGTCATATAAAAACACAAGAATTTGACATTGAACAGAAAAATATAGATATTTGTAGAAAGAAGTGTGAAATTAAAGTGGCTACAGACAGGATTTCTGAGTTGATTTCTGAGAACACGACGGTAAAGGAGAAGAGTACAGAGCACAGTAATAAACTTGAAGAACTGTTCTCAGAAATCAAGGAGATGAAAAATGCTTTCCAAGAAAAGTTGGATTCTGAATTGAAGCGCAGAATAGCAGACAAGGAAGCATATTGCCAGAGGTAATTACTGACACTTTATCCAGGAAATCTGACATCTTCCTGATCTAAAGTTCAGTTTAGCCCCGTATATTTCACGATGCCCTGCACCCATCTAACCCTTAGGCGACTAATGTCATATATATATATATATGGAGCACCCATTCTTGATGTTTCTAGATCACACACAACGACGCAGCACAGTCGGTAGGA
>Ga0268261_10002642_pt1 | contig 12904 bp, 13 predicted proteins | sample TergutNc150P1_FD_190353 | JGI IMG/M metagenome (GOLD analysis project Ga0268261, IMG submission 190353) | Nasutitermes corniger P1 segment gut microbial community from laboratory colony in Florida, USA - Nc150 P1 (SPAdes) (version 2) | ecosystem: Host-associated > Arthropoda: Insects >... | reverse complement strand
AGGGAAACAGGAAGAGAGGAAGACCGAGAAACAGCTGGAGAAGATCGGTAATCAAGGAAGCAGGTAGAAGCTGGAATGAACTAAGGTTCTTAGCAGCCGATAGACAGAAGTGGAAAGGACTCATAGACAGCCTATGTTCCTAGACGGAACGATGGACTCAATAATAATAATAATAATAATAATAATAATAATAATGATGATGATGATGATGATGATGATGATGATGATGATGATGATGACGACGACGACGACGACGACGACGACGATAATAATAATAATAATAATAATAATAATAATAATAATAATAATAATAATAATAATAATAATAATAATAATAATAATAATAATAATAATAATAATACACAAGTAAAAAAGAAAACTTCAGCAGGACAAATGCCTGTAACAATTGACTTGGAAGCCCTGCTGGTGATAAATGGGAGGGAGTGGCAGCACTGCAAAGGAGGACAAAAGTTTAATTTTCTCTGCAATTCAGTTCTACAGGGCTTTGACCAGTGTGTATAATAATCAGAAGCCCTCTTCTCTTTGGAATCTGTCCACCATCTCTTATACAATTAAAACACTATGTTTCAAAGGCCAGCTGTATTTCCAACCTCATGTGCAAATCTAAGCAGGTGGACTCCTTAGAGAGAGCGTAGTGCCTGAGCATGGCTCTGTCTAAGGGGTCCACCACAAAGGTTTGGGCCCGAGGACAGAAGCAGAGCTGGCTACTGAAATGTGGTGCTGTAGCTGTATAACAGACAACAGACAAAGCACAAAGCAAGAAAAGTATTTCAAATTCTCTACAATTTCTGAAAATGGGGTTACTGTTTGGCCATGTTGGTTTAGGCCAGGATTTCTTCAGCCTCAGAATGTTCAAAAGAATTCCCCTTGTCAGTTCAGACCTCACCTTTCCAATGTATTCAGCAAAGGATGGTGTCTTCACTGACAACATCAGTTGTACCAAACCATGCACTTACTACAAGATGTCCCTTTTATTGTGCTAATAAAAATGGCAGCTTCACCACATACAAAACCAGCACCAGTACTGATGTCCCATGGCAGCCACAGTGCTCAGGAACACCATAAAGGGAGACGCTGTCATTAAAAACTATAAACACATGGCAATGTTGTACTTACATCATGCACATCTTAAGCAATTGCTACAGCAAACACGCTAAAGTACACAGAGACAAGAATTTCCAACTACTGTATTACGCCACACTGCAAGTGCACAGCTGTACAACCTACAGTATTCCACTGTTGTTTATGCTGTACTAAACTCCTTGATAATGGCCCAGATGGATCAGAACTTATTAGAGGCTTAATAAAATAGCGGTACATCACAACCTCGGTGTACTTAGGTGGTTTGTTGTAACAACTGAATAGCCTTGGGTTATTCACATGTATACTAACACAGATTGACAACAGCCATCTGCCTGTAGCACAGCCAACTCCTCCTTAATTGCTTCAGGAACCTGTTGATTGGGTTGGCAACACATATCTGCTGTCGTGCTTTCAGCCACCCAGCCGGCACATGGCATGTAATGCAACTCCTGGACATCGCAATCAGCAGTGCCATCATTGCAGTGCGCACCAACAAGTGCTGACAACTGCTGTGCTTCAAGTTGATATGGCACTACAACTAGGTTGTGTGCTGCAGCTATCAACAGGTTGCTGCCAGCACACCACAGCCGTGGTGGTAATGCAAATAACTTGAAATGGTGTCGAGACTGTACCACTCCAAATTGCACATTATAGATGATAAGAGATGCTCCTGCAAAAATAATTACCACTTTGACCCTTTGAAGCCCAGTGGTTGTACCATCAGGTTTAACATTCACAAATTCTATATTCTGCCCACAGTATATTTCTGTGTCTTGTATGGATGTCTAAACAAACAGTGATTAATTGTCTATGCAAAATTACCTGATAAGACTTTTACAAATGAGACAGTGTGTTTACTGCACAGTACGGACTGCATCTTTATTTAACATTCAGATTAATTTTAGACTTTTAAAAGTTAAAATTAAAATGCTGTTATTTAGGAACTGTATTTCAAAATATGTTGCATATAACAGTTACAATTTAGGGGTGGACTCTTTCAAAGGATATACAGCTGTGCACAAAATTACTTAAAATACATTCATTCATTTTTCTAAAGAAATAAAAATGGGGCTGATTGTATTACATGCTGTAAACATGTCTGATATAAGATAGGCATTTTGGTGTGTGTGTGTGTGTGGGTGTGTGTTATTTAATAATTTTCTCAAATGTTAAGATAATATTGCATTAGTGACAGACACATGAATGAGTATGTAGCACTGGTGAAATGACCCAGACAAGGGACAACCAATGTACTGAAAAGAAGCCCGTCTCAGTGCCAATTTGTCCACCAGCAGTCCCACATGGACCATCCTGTGACTGAACCCTGGCCTCTGCACTGAGAGGCTACCAACTAACTCTGTGAGCCATGACAGCCCACAGGCAGTTGAAGTTTGGCAACACATTTGAAGAAGCATTCATAAATCCTCCCAAAAACTAAATGCTTTAACATATGCTAAGCAGGCCAGAATATGTCAGAATCAGTCAAACTTGTGAAAAATACAAACACATATTTCAAAACCTGTTACAATAAAAATTATATCTGCGTGCCAATAAATGTACAGCATGAGCATGCATATGAATCTGACAGCACAATCTCGATTCACAAGGCAGTCTTGGTGAAGACTGAAGTCTTCTAGGATGTGATGCTGTGCTGTTCGTGAATGGTTCCTGATGTTCTCTGCGATCATGGCAGCAATGGGTGATCCCATAGCCAGCCAGTCAGTCAGTCTGCCTGTAGAACTGTCACTGAATCTGAGGTATGAAGACATCAAGGCATGACTGAACACAGCTAGGTTGCTCTCTGCAGTGCACTGACCCAGAAGGTTCAAGGACTTTATGATCAAAATAACACATCATCCTATCCTGGAAGAGCTGTACCCTCAACAGCATAAACTGCATTCTTGATAGGGAACGAGAAGTAATCTAGCTTACTGGGATCAGCTGTAAGAATTTTGCTTGCACTAGCCATTACTGATGCAGTAACAACTCACCTTCTTCACTGGGATCAGCACCATATACTGCTACGTGGCTGGAGCTCAGAGCAAGCAATGCAACGGGGTGCTTCGTGCTGACAGCTCGGACTGTGTTAACAAAACTGCCAGGGAGCTCAGGGCTGGGTTGAGGGTGAAAAGGCAATGAGTATAACCTTCCATCTGACCCTGGTAACAGTGTACAAATATTTGGTGGCATTATGACTTCAATTTGTATGTTCATACACTGAACACTTACAGACAGGGAGAAACTCACAGAAGCAAGAATGGAAGATAAATTAATATTAATGTTATCATCAGCACTGAGGTTCAGTATGGCTCCCTGTACTCCAACAAAGAAATTAACTCTCTGTGAAAGATAAACCTCCTGCTTGGCATTTTTAACACTGTACATACAATGCACCACGTTCTGTACCACACTTTCATCTACCAGCTGATGCACACAACACTGTGTTTCTTCACCCACACATTAATTACTGCTCCTATGCATTACAATAGTGAATGCTCCACAAGCAAAATGTGTAAACAATTATAAAATCATCAAACAAAAGAAATGCAGTTAAATTAAGGCTCCCTTAAGATGGCGTTAATAAACACCAAAACATGTAGGGTTAAGAACTAAAATGTGAGTGAAGAAACACAGTGTGGTACACAACAGTTGGTAGACAGAAGGGTTGTGTACTGCTTGGTGTTTGGTTAACACAATAGTTCATTGTTTAAAATGAATACAGCGCAGATGGCTGTCAATGATGCAACAATCATATTAGAAGAACCCCATTTGAGATTCATCTGAGGGACAAGTGTTTTATACCTTAACTGAGAAGAACCTTAAACAGCGGTTGTGTCTGAATCAAATGGAAAATGACTACCGTGGTTACATAAATATCACATGCACTATAAATTTAAACTGTATGACACCGTTTCATATTTATATGGTTATGTTTATTTTATGGTACACAAACAACAAAATTGACAAATTAGGGTTTTGCTGCACAAGGCATTCTGTGAGACTGACCATTCTTCAGTCAGCAGATCTTGAGAAGACAGTAACACTAGACATTGCAATGATGACCAGACATAAGGTAGCTCTCATCAATGGTTCATTATCACACAATAACAGTACTGAGTTAGAAACATGCTTATATGTAAACAGCTGCTTTCATCAGCTATTTGACCCCCCCCCCCCACGCACACGTGCACACACACACACACACACACACACACACACACACACACACACACACACACATATGCTAACTCTTGGGAACTGATAGTACATTTGATGCAGTGGTTGAAAACTGATTGTGACTTGCTGTATTTCAACTGTGCATAAATGTGGCATTATTTACATAACCCAAATCAACATAAATTGGAGGCTCCAAAGTGGCATAGAACCAAATGTACATGTCTTAAATGAGGGAAAAACCTAAAATTGTGAAAAATTACATAATATTTGTATGGGGTTTGGACTGGGACCACAAGAAAGTAACCTTAAATGTGGTAAAACCTTCAAATTAGAGAACTTAAATTGGGATTCTACTGCAGATTTTGTAACACAAATTAAACAGTTTGAAAACTGCAATGGACACACACACACACACAGAGCTTATCAGCCTACTTCCTTTCTGCAAAATGCAACAATACATACATTAAAATATCCTATATTACCACTTACATAATGTAAGGAAGTTACAAGAAGAACTGTGTTGTACAATCGTCTGTCCCACCAAATGGAAGCCTTTCCGTTCCACTTTTAATTTCACACTTGAAATATTGCCTGAAACTGGAACTACACAGAAGTGTGGAACATTCTGAAAGCAAAATGTGTACTTGTATGGCTATGTTATACATACATACATACATACATACATACATACATATATATATATATATATATATATATATTTATTGTGTGTGTGTGTGTGTGTGTACATATAAGATCACTGTTTGAACTGTACAATTTGTGTCTAGTACAACAATATCTTGTACTTGGAGGGATACAAGAGTTAAACTCTGTAATGAAAATGTTTATCCACATATCATTATAATCCTTTGAACTGTACTTCCTGGATGATGGCTCAAGCAGAGCAAAAATATGTCAGAGAAAATATAATATAAAATAAGGTGCACACGCACGCATGCACACATGTGGCCTGACAGGTGTATTTTGTTGGAATGTAATATATTCTCAACCACCCATATTACTGAGAGGATATAACTTGCATGCCTTATACAACACAAATATGACAGGCCTCTTGTACAGTTGCCACCAGTCCTGCCAAAGTGACAAAGTACTAAGGAGAGGATAACAGTGCCACTGCATGTGACAGTGACAGCAGCAAAAAACAGGTGCCAATCATAGGTGGACTATCATTTAGTAACATAAGATGCCTCCTGTGGAATACTATTCAAATACAGAAGTGTTGATGACCATGACCATTTTCATGGGGGTTTTAAGTGCATTGGGTATCTCTATAGGTGTGAAAGGTATAAGCATGTGGACAGCCATGCTGTTTACCTGCAACACTGCATGTCTAAGGAACATAAAAGTTGTGTGCTATCAACAAACGTCAACAAGCACATACAACTTCTTGAGTTGGACATCATATAATTTATCAAGCAGTTTTACAGGAAGCACTTGGTACAAAAAAGCGAAGTGCTTGTTGGACTCAGGCACAGATATCAATTAAAAATCAGTCTTTTGAAGCAACAGACTTCAAGCGGTGGTTAGGCAGCAAGTCAGTTGAAAAATGTGAATTGTTTATGTCTGTGTGAACTTACTGCAGAAGCACACTAAAGACTCCGGTACAGCTGTTCTTTTCCTCTATTTCTCACACAATTAATGCATTTCTGCAACTGCTGATTTCCCATGTTTATCACTTTTTATACTAATTTCAGAAATGATGGATATGTTTTACTATACCTTAACTTATAGGATTACTCATGTGTTTTATCAGTCAAATTACTTGCAAGACCTACCGAGGAACTGCGACAAAGAACAGTTACAAATGTACAAATTTCATCTGTCACTAGATGGCAGTCTTCTATAATCTCATCACTGTCCAGCAACAACGTGTTGTTTCCCTCCTTCCGAGTTCCCACTGCAGTGCTTAAGGGACAAACGGCTCCATTACTGAACAATATTAATGGCTCATTCCCATTTTTCTGTGCTATGACACAATGAATTTGTTGTTGGAACTGCAATGAACAAACAATAATACATACTTCAGGAAACACACAAGAATAACAAGTTCAAGACCCAAGGCTTCTAGGATATAATGATTTTATCTTCAGGGTCAGGCAGTCCAAGAAGAATGCTTAGCCCTGAAGATGAAGGCACTACAATGTGTCAAAACACGAGGAACCAACCACCCAACAAAATGGCGCCATTCACCCAACATGGTACTATTTACCTAACCACATGGCACCACATCCCAGAAGACAAATCTTCAGCAACATTGCTGTGAGAACCTCAAATCTTGTAACACTAGGCACACTCACTCAAATCCATACAAACTGTCACTCCAGTAACATATTTCACTCTATATAAGTTGCATTTCTCCTACAAAAATTTCAGTGTGTGTTATATATGTTGAACAAATGATAAAAATGAGGTACCTTGGTTAATGTGTCAACAATGTAAAACAGAGTTGTGTGCAGTGTGTGGTCTATATAACAATGCTGTCAATATTAGAGCTTATATATAATTCAGTGACAAGTTGATGTGATGAACTGGAAAGGATTTGAAGGAAAGCAGTCACAGCCTAATCAAAGTATTATGCTGGCATTAGCCTTGTGGGACTAAATCAAGCCATGACAACCTAAGCCAGTATACCTGGTATCTCACCAAGACTTGAACTAGGGACTCCCATATACAAATCTGCTGTTTTACTTCTACATCACCCTGTTCACTTTCATAAATAACTATACTTAATTAATGAATAATAAATTCTGTGATATAAAAATGCAGGGCATCACATTTCCAAATACCACAAATAGCCCAAATCCCGTTAATTAACACAATCTCAAATACGTTACACACAAGGCTGAATTTGCTAAATCAACATGCTTACTATATGACATATATTAACACAAGTAAAAACATCTGGGTCTATGCTAAAGTGTGGAACTACAGGACTGCCAAAATAGATGTCTAACAGTAAGGAGCACAGAACATCTGATAGCAGTGATGCATGACATGAGAAAAAGGTTCTTGCTGGCAGAGGCACTGCAGCCATATTGCAGAGGGGCATGCTGTGAATCATGTCATGTGGTATGTGGCAACAGAAGGGCCTGTGTGAGGAGGCCACCCACCTGAAGGGTGGAATGCAGTTCCAATCAGTGGTCGCAATTACGTAGGGGGACCCAAAAGAAACAAGATTAGTCTCAATGCCCCTGAACGCGGAGGAGTGGGAGAAGGACAATGTCACTGCTTGTTCCCTAGACCCTCAACTGTCAATAGCGAGACGGATGTCTTCCTGTAACAACTCAATCGGCCGCATGGTCAGTTTTCGTGAAGGTAGTTTTTGTGACCCTGTCGAAATCATGATGTGTGATTTAAAGGAACAAAGAACTTGTTTGAAATTTTGCTTCCTCCTTGGGAAAACACCCACGGAATCATTAGAAATGCTTCAGGAGGCTTTCAAGGAACAAGCTCTGAGTCGTGTGTGAGTGTTTGAATGGTTTTCTCGCTTTAAAAAGGGGGATTTGAGCATCGAGGATCAACCCCATTCTGGACGCCCTTCAAGCAGCCGGAACGACGAAAACATCACAAAAATCCGCGAAAAACTCAATGAAGACCGTCATTACACCACTGACGAGTTATCGGAAGTTACAGGAGTGAGTTGGAGCTCAGTTCAGCGCATTCTGACTCAAGACCTAGGCATGAGACGTGTTGCAGCAAAATTCGTCCCCCGCCTGCTCACAGAGGACCAATGGAAATCCCGACTCGTTGTGTGCCAGGACTTGAAAAGGAAGCTTGAAAATGACCCAGACTTCTTGTCCAGGATCATAACAGGTGACGAAAGTTGGTGTTATGGTTATGACCCCGAAAGCAAGCAGGCATCAAGCCAGTGGAAGACTCCTCGTTCACCCCGGCCCAAAAAAATCAGACAGATGAGATTAAATGTCAAAACAATGCTGATCTGTTTCTTCGACATTCAAGGAATTGTGCACAGGGAATTCGTTCCCAGGGGTCAGACGGTCAACCAGGAGTTTTACCTGGGGGTTTTGAAACGACTGAGGAAGAGGGTGCGGAGGACAAGGCCGCAATTGTGGCGATCGGGCGAATGGCTCATTCACCATGACAACGCTCCCGCACACACGGCATTGTGAATTCGTCAATTTTTTACCTCTCAGGGCATGACACTTGTGCCCCATCCCCCCTACTTACCTGACCTGGCCCCCACCGACTTTTTTTTGTTTCCCCAAATGAAAAGGCACTTGAAAGGGCGGCGATTTGACACTTTAGAGGACATTATCGCAGCTTCGACAAGAGCGCTGAACAGCGTCCAAGTTGAGGAGTTCCAGAGATGTTTCGAACAGTGGAAACAGAGATTGGATAAGTGCATATCATCCAATGGAGAGTACTTTGAAGGCAACTAATGAATTTTTTGTAATTCTTGAAATAAATCAATCACTTATGAAAAAATCTCGTTTTTTTTGGGTCCTCCCACGTACGTGTATAAATCTGGGGAATTTATCATCGTTCTCTGCCTTAAATTTGCCATGCTCCTGTACTCAGCAAGACAGTGAATGTAGTCGCCCATCTGACTGTAGGGACTGAAAAACCTGACAACTTGGTCAGACCCAAGCTGTTTATGGCAAGACATGGATGTAGAAATGAATGGCATCTGCAGGACATCCCAAAGATACCCGCAAATAATGGATGAAATATTATCTGTCACCACTGTGAGAAGAAAGTACAAGTATCCATTTCTACAGAAAAGTACACGGACATATTATGCACTGAAACAGAGAAAGACTAGCCTGATGTCTAAATTAAGCCACTCACACACACAAAGTCATATGAAATACAGCACAACCCACATGATATGTGCATAAAGAGACAGCGACAAGCCTGACATGTAACCTCAGCCCCTTCTGTAAGGAAGAAGGCAAACCCACAACATACCTGCACCACAGTTGAACAGGGTAAATCTCAGTCAACGAATGACAGATGCTTGGCATTCCCTTTTCCCCACACTGGCAGTACTTCACACAGTCTAGCACAGAGCAAAAATTTTCAAGGTCCCCAAGTACTGTATAATGCTGAATGTTTCTTACCTTCATTTTCTTTACTTTGTCAAGGTTTTCTTCATGTTCTGTCCATAACCTTAATTCGTTCCGACTGAACACAGCAATGTATTGATTTCCATCTGCATCATACATTACTGGAGATGAAAGTTTTCCTTTACTGCTCCAACTGCCAATCTGTTTCTGACTCGACAACTGCGATATCAAGAATAAATTACTGTAACATTCAATTACGGCAAAAACATGTGGAAAGGTATTTATGGCTACGTTCCAGTATTGACAATGGGTCCCTGAGTAAGTTATTACCCATGAGGCACTCCTTGACTAACACGTTTACTACATATTTGTGGTATAAATCTCACCCATGACAGCTGAAAAGTAGATACTAGGCTCAAAGTAAAACATTTTAACCTAAATATCTACGCCCATTAAGTTTTCAGGTCCACCATCCTGCTCTGGGTAATGGTGTTTCTCTTGAGGTATGTTCAGTTTTTCCAATTCATCATAACTTTTCCAGTCATATCCACAAAATCATTCATCATTCAATGTTAAATCCTCTCATTACCGTGAGTGACGGATCTATAATACCTTACCATTCTCTGGGAAAATTGAATGTCCCTACATGTACCAAAGAAAGGGACTGGATCAACTCAATCTTTTCCTCATCGCAGAAGATCCACCAAAGATTTGGTGTTATTCTACCACTTACTGTGGGTCTTACTTTAGTATGAGGGTCTTTCACTTGTTTTCTCTCTTAACAAGTAACGTATAATAACTGAACATTATCATTGTGAACTATGTTATTCATTTATAATGTACCTTTTTGTATAAATACGTAAATCTATTGACTTATACAGTATCCAACTGTATTGATGAACTTTGTATATTTTAATGTATTCTATGACTATTTTCTACATCCTTGTGGTTTACACCTTGTAACGGATCTATGGAAAGAAAAATAAATTGAAACTGAAATAACTGTAACCCTAACCTTATATCGGATAACTATACTCTTGCCAAGAGTTACGACAACACAGCCACTTGTTGAATCTTCAGCTATACCTAGTAGATTTGTCTGGTCAATTAACGGACATAAACTATAATATGCACATAATTTTGCCATTCTTCATACGCATGTGTAAGCTTAGAACCCTAGGTACATATCGCACCACTAACTCACTAATTCGCCACCACGGTTCATCTAGCTCTCTATATCCACTTATTACAAACCGCAGCTCATTACCATGGTTGTAGTAGTAACCTGTGACCATGGTTTAGAGCTTAATACCACAGATAATCAACTCCAACGCATGAGCATCTCCGTGACAACACGTCGACTACGTCGGCAATTGCCAAAGGAACGCGTAAGTCTGCAGCACGCATGGGCTAGCGCGTGCACGCCGGTGACGTGATAGAACACATGAACTGCGAGCATGACTCACCACAGCTCACTACCACTTTTACCCTCTCCACCGACATCAAATCTTAAAAGAATGCACCCAGTCATAAAAATCTTGGAAGCTGCGGTCATCCAGGTTATGGAAACGTGTAATCCGATTTGTGGGCGAGACGTTTTCCAGCTAAGTATTTAGATGCCCTATGTAGGTAGATCGTCAATGCTCTTCAAAAATATTCATAACCATGTACCAGTGGTATCCTAACCCACCCCATTATAAATCCTCATCAGTATGAACACCTCAAATCCTGTCTTAAAGAATATTCAGAACAACTTGAGTATGCATGGAAATGCCACACTGGGAAAACTACATTACAGGAGGAGCAGTATGATTTTTACAAACACAATATTTAACACTACATTTTTTTTCCCAACAATCATGTACATTTGGATCTTGCCTCTCCAAGAAACTGAAGAAACAAGACCTAACATACTTCCTGGTTACAGACATTATCAATATAATTACATATTTGGGGCCAGGACCACATATTACTTTCAAGATCTAATAAAATTATATCACAAGGACAATCACATACACACACAATATATAATATGTACATATCACTTGAATTAAAATAAAGTGCTCATGTATGTGTGTGTGTGTGTGTGTATGTGTATATATATATATATATATATATATATATATATATATACACACACACACACACACACACACACACACACCCTTCTTTTAACAAATCACATTCCACTGTCTCTAGCTACTGTGTTACCATTTCAACTAACACCATGTAGGCAGTAGCAATACACCTTTCTGAACCATAAATGTCTCCCTGATAATAATGATGATGATGTGTAGTGATCAAAACACAGGTTTGGGATTTACTGAATGGCTCATATGTGCTGTGATGGTGTCACTCCATTTGTAATATTTGTAGTATACCTGATACAATGAATCAATTCCAAATTGGGATGTACTTTCAATACAGCATTTATTTAATATCAGGTTCTGTGCCAAAAAATTCTAATACTAAATTAGAGAACATGTCGATTTTCTCGATTTTCACAACCTGTACTATGTAGCAATACATAGAGATTGTTGATGCAAACGTTACAACAGTATTACCACAACAACCATCAAGCATCAGAAAACTGAGTCATGGCTGTTTTCACCCTGAAAAAGGAAACAAAAAATTGATTTAAAAAACAGCAATTAAAGCAGTGCTCCAGAAACCACTACGTGGTGAATGCCATATAACTAATTTATGGATACAACAGGTTGCAAACAACATCCACATACAAAGAAATATCATTTTGCTGCTGTCTTTGTGGGCATGAAATGTGGTTGCTTGCTAAGGAGGAGGAGGTAAGTAAAAGGGGACTGGAGAAAACTGCATAATGAGGAGTTTGTGATTTATACCCACACTAGAAACTATCCAGGTGGTCAAATCGAGGAGAATGACATTGGTGGGGCATGTAACACACATGGAGGAAAACAGATATGCATACAGGGTACTTGTGGAGAAGAGTGTAGGAAAGAGACACTTTGTAAGACCTTGACATAGATGGGATGATAATATTAAATTCAGTTTCAGGAAATAGGAGAGTAGTAGGTTGAATGGATTAATCCTACTAAAGACAGAGATAAATGATGGTCTCTTATGAAGACTGCAGTGAATCTTCAGGTTGCATAATATGTGGAGAATTTTGTGACTAGCTGAGGAGCTATCAGGTTCTCATTTAGGACTCTGCCCCATGAAGTTGCCTTATCAGACCTCCCTCATACAAATGAATTCTATATGTTTGCTACTGCTACTGGAGAGAGTCACAGGGAGTCATACATGCACCATTATCACATGGAAAAAATGTCTATAAGCATTTTCTAGATGCAAAGTAGTCCATGTTTCTGAATGAAATACATGGCATTATGAAGCAAAAACAGCCATCTCTGTATGCCAGCATGAGCATAACTTGGCTTATAAAACTGGGGGGCGCAAAATGTACAATGGGTATTAGGTACTTTGATGTATGAGGAAGTCAAAGATTGGTTTGAACCAGTCCTTAATATACATACACTCCTTTCCTGCCCTCTCACCCCAGTTTTTTATATTTGCCCTTCTTCAACCCATTAGACCCCCCC